>Ga0102590_1000232_pt1 | contig 144766 bp, 126 predicted proteins | sample AraplaMF_Col_mMF_FD_76859 | JGI IMG/M metagenome (GOLD analysis project Ga0102590, IMG submission 76859) | Arabidopsis root microbial communities from the University of North Carolina, USA - plate scrape MF_Col_mMF | ecosystem: Host-associated > Plants > Roots > Endosphere | place: USA...
TAATGCCGGGCGATTCCTGCACAAAGGTGGAGGTTTGATAGATGGGCACAGAGATGGCGCCTGTAAGCTCATCTACCGGAATGCTATGAATGAGTTGGGTGGCTGTTTTCATGCAAATAAAAAAAGTTCTTTTTAATGGTGTTATCCTGAAAGGGGTGGAAATAAAAAAGGGCCCTTCCTGTAGTTGGAAGAGCCCCTTTTAAATATTATGCGGGAAGAATTACCTCTGCCAACTTATCTTTCCCCGGTATGTGCCGGGGCAGGAATTAGCACCTTTTTTCTGCTGATATCAGCAGAATTGGTTGCTAAGGCATCGCAGGGCCAAGTCCCTCCGCCTTTCTGGATAAGTGATGTTTAAGAACTGGGTGCAAAGGTAATAGTACTTTTATGAATTTTCCAAATTTGGAAAACCGGAAGGAGGGATGTAAATTGCTAATAATTTTAGCAAATGGGGTATTTTTATTGTTGACCTTTAAACACCAGAATCAATGATCGCAAGCGTTAGCCCTTTATTAACCGAAGATCTTTTTCAGCACATCTGGAAATGCCGTTTATTTAATCCTACCGGTTTAGCAACAATTGATGGTATTCCGGTAGAGGTGCTGTATACCGGCATCCATAACCATGATGCGGGGCCTGATTTTACGGCCGCCAAAATAAAGATCGGCAATACCCTGTGGGCCGGTAATGTGGAGCTGCATCTGCGCACCTCTGACTGGTACCGCCACGGGCACCAGCACAACCAGCAGTACAGCAATGTGATCCTGCATGTTGTATTTGAGCATGATGTAGCTTTTTATGATACTGATCATATGCCCCCTTGTATAGCACTTGAGCAACAAATTCCAAAAATGCTGCTGGGCCGTTATAAGCAGCAATTCCGGCAATCATCCGTATTTGTACCCTGTGAAAACAGCGCCGGTCAGGTGCCGGACCTGATCTGGCATAACTGGAAAGAGCGGTTACTGATAGAACGCTGGGAGCGTAAAACCACCACCTTACATACCTGGCTGCTGCAAACCAAATATAACTGGGAGGAAGTTTGTTACCGCGCCATTGCCCAAAGCTTTGGTGTGCCGGTAAATGCACCGGCATTTTTGCAGCTGGCGCAAAGCTTACCCCATAATTTGCTAACCAGGCACCGGCCCAGCCTTTCACAGCTGGAAGCTTTGTTATTTGGCCAGGCCGGTATGCTGCAGGAAGCCTTTGAAGATGAATACCCGCTGGAACTGCAACAGGAATATAATTACCTGCGGCATAAATATAGGCTGCAGCCTATGCCCACACATTTGTGGAAGTGGCTGCGCATGCGCCCCGCCTCATTCCCTACCTTGCGTATAGCTTCCCTGGCGGCTTTGCTGCATAAAACGCCCCACCTGTTCTCTAAGATACTGGAAACGGAAACTATTACCGGCTTTGAGCAGCTGTTTTCCGTACAGCCCTCCGCCTATTGGCATGAGCATTATCATTTGGATGGGCCGCTTACCCAAACCTGTTGCCCCGGCAAGCTGGCCGTGCATAATATACTGATCAATACTATACTGCCCCTGTTATTCCTGTATGGGCGTGAGAAAGGGTTGAGCTATTACCAGGATCGTGCATTGGACCTCATAGAACAGCTGCCCGCAGAGGAAAACCGCATTACCCAGGGCTGGGATGATATTGGCGTTTGCCAGAAAAGCGCGCTGGATTCCCAGGCGCTGTTACAGCTAAAGCAAAATTACTGTGATAAAAAGCGCTGCCTGGAATGCGCAGTGGGGGCCAGGCTGCTGCGGCAGGGAATAATCTGATGTGCAGATGGGAGATGTGCGGGTGTGCAAATGAATGTGCTGATGTGTTAATATGCTAATGTGCTGGTATTTGCTGGTGAGAGAGTGAATTGATGGAGGAATGTGTTAATGTATGGTATATATGTGCTTGTGTACTTGCATGCTTATCTGCTAATGTGCGGGTATTTATAACTGATGAAGATCAGGCAACAAAAACCAGCACATTAGCATACCAGCACATTAGCAATTACCAGTTAAAAGTTACATCCTGTAATATATCCGGGTGCACGCTTTTAGCTACCGGGCAGGTAAGGGCCGCTCTTTCCAGAACAGTCTTTTCCTTATCGCCTAAAGTGTGATTGGGCGGAAAATCAAACACCACCTTTACACCGGTTATGCGGCGGGGCTCTGTACCCATGATCTTTTGTATACCTACCTGGGTACCCTCTATAGACCAGCCATTTTCGCGGGCCTTAATACCCATAATAGTGAGCATGCAGGATCCCAGGGCGGTAGCTACCAGGTCAGTTGGGGAAAAACGTTCCCCCTTGCCATTATTGTCTACCGGGGCATCTGTTTCTATGGTAGTGCTGCTTTGCAGGTGTGTGGCGGAAGTACGTAATTCGCCGTTATATACGATCTTGGAGGTTTGCATATGATAAGAGTTTTATTAGCTGCGGTTTAATTAAAATGTAAATTAAAAGCATTTTTTATAATGGACCAGGCCAATTTACAGATGCACAGAAAATCGGGTAAGTTTGTAACAATAAACGAAAACCGGCGTTTATAATAGGAGGCGTTTGAAGAGGAGAGTTTGGGATTTTCATTACATTTGATACAAATAGCCCAATTACTGTGAAAAAATTACACTTATTCTTGTTCTTATTATTAGTGGCTGGCAGCTTGCAGGCCCAGTCTGATAAAGAAACCAAAAAACAGGAGCGGGAACAAAGAAAGCTGAAACGTATTTCCCTGTTCAGGGAGCTGGAAGAAGGGGAGAATAATTACGACCGGGAATGGTCTATAGGGGGCCGGTTAAACACAGACGGTTGGGGCGGCTTTTTTGAGCTGGGCTACCGCAAGAACCGGAAAATAGTGAACTACTTCCAGTTTGAATTTGCAGAAAAGAAAGATCCCAAGGAAGATAAAAAACCGGGAGCTTTTGTACCGGTGGGCGACTTCGCTTATTCAGAAAAGCCCTACATCTACGGCAAACAAAATAATTTTTACCAGGCCAAACTGGGTATAGGCCAGCGCTACCTGATAGGCGGCAAAGGCAACAAGAATGGGGTAGAGGTAAACGCCATTTATTATGGTGGTATCTCTATAGGTTTACAAAAACCCTATTACCTGAAGGTAGAAACCCCCAGCGGCGAAGTAAAGGATATTAAATATGGTACAGATCCTGACCTGGACACCGCCTTTATTACCCCCTCCAAGATCATTGCCGGCGGCGGCTTTGGCAAAGGCTGGGGTGAGCTGACCGTGGTACCCGGGCTGCACGCCAAAGCAGGCCTGCGGTTTGACTGGGCCAAGTTCAATGAAGTGGTGAGCGCCCTGGAAATAGGTATAAATGCAGAATACTATACTAAAAGCGTTCCCATCCTGGTGTACCAGGATAATAAGAAGTTCTTTTTCAACGCTTACCTGAGCCTGCAGTTCGGCAAGCGCTGGGATAAGAAGTAAATTATTGGATGGTTATATTGTTAAAAGGTTGATTATCTGATGGATAATAGCCCAGCAACGGTATAACCATTTTTAGTGAATAATAGGTAACTTTGTTGCTCTTAAAGAAAGGAGTTAGCGATGCAAGAACAAACCGCATGTGGAACACCGGCAGCAGCCCCCAGGACCAAAAAACCAGACTGGCTGCGTGTGAAATTACCGATAGGAGAAAGCTACAAACAGGTACGTAACCTGGTTGATACCCATAAATTACATACTATCTGCGAAAGCGGTAACTGTCCTAACATGGGAGAATGTTGGGGCGCAGGCACTGCTACCTTTATGATACTGGGCAACATTTGCACCCGTAGCTGCGGTTTTTGCGCCGTGGCCACCGGCCGCCCTGAAGCAGTTGACTGGGATGAGCCCCAGCGTGTGGCAGAAGCCATTTATTTAATGAAGGTGAAACATGCCGTGTTAACCTCTGTAGACAGGGATGAGCTGAAAGATGGCGGCTCCATCATCTGGGCCAATACCATTAAAGCCATCCGTGCCCTGAACCCTGATACCACCCTGGAAACCCTGATCCCCGATTTCAGAGGCCAGTGGGAAAACCTGCAGCGCATTATAGAAGTAGCGCCGGAAGTAGTATCCCATAACCTGGAAACAGTGGAAAGGCTTACCAAGCAGGTGCGTATACAGGCCAAGTACCACCGCAGCCTGGAAGTCATCCGCCGGTTAAAAGAAGGCGGCATGCGTACCAAAAGCGGCATTATGCTGGGCCTGGGTGAAACCAGGGAAGAAGTGATACAGGCTATGCAGGACCTGTATGATAATGGGGTAGATGTAATAACCCTGGGCCAGTACCTGCAGCCCACCCCCAAACATTTACCGGTAGTACGCTTTGTACACCCTGATGAGTTTGCAGAATATCGTGAAATTGGCTATGCCATGGGCATTGATTACGTTGAATCAGGCCCGCTGGTACGCTCCTCTTACCATGCGGAAAAACATATTCATAGCGGACGTAATAAATAATGCATGGTTAAATAAGTATTTAACCACTTAACCAGATATCCATATAAATTTGGATTGCATTGCTATCTTTGCGTAGCATTTAACACCTAAAACCTACCTGATACGCAGTTGGGACATCGCCCAACGGCTTAGCAACCTTAATAGCGGGCTATTAGCGGATTCAATATTCCGTTGATCAACTTTTTGTAATAATTGTATAGATTATTATAAAGCGGCGTACTTATAACTATTTACGGGTACCCGTTGTTATATTCTGATTGGTATAAGATGAATTGATCGTTAAATATGAAAAAAACACTTTTCCTGGCGGTGATAATAGGTATGGCTTTCCATACCAGTTATACATACGCACAGCAATTACCTGATTCATTATTGCCCGATGCCAATTTACGCGATTGTATCAAGTATGCATTATCTCACCAACCGGTAGTAAGGCAGTCCATGATAGATGAAGCGATCACGGAAGCTACGATCAAAAGTAAGCTGGCAGACTGGTATCCACAGATCAACCTGGATTATAATATCCAGCATTACCTGCAGGTGCCTACCAGCTACTTTAACGGCAGCCCTATCAGGGCAGGGGTGGAAAATACCTCCACAGTAGGCTTTTCCCTGAATCAAAACCTCTTTAACCGCGATGTACTGCTGGCCAGCCGAACGGCAAGGGATGTACGTAACCAGGCCAAGCAAAACACCGCCAGCAGCCAGATCGATGTGATCACCAATGTAAGCAAGGCCTATTATAATGTGCTGCTTACCAAACGGCAGATCTCCGTGCTGGAAGAAGATATTATTCGCCTGGAGCGCAGCCAGAGAGATGCGTATAACCAATACCAGGGTGGCATTGTAGATAAAACAGATTACAAGCGCGCCAACATTTCCCTGAACAATGCCAAAGGCCAGCGCAAAACCGCAGAGGAACAGCTGAACAGCGCCTATGCACAGCTGCGCCAGCTAATGGGCTACCCCACTACCGGCGACCTGAAGCTGATAGATGATACGCTGCAAATGGAAAGCGAGGTATCGCTGGATACATCCGTTACCGTTACTTACGAAAACCGGATAGAATACCAGCTGCTGCAAACACAGCAACGGTTGCTGCAGGCAGAGCTTACCTATAATAAATGGAGCTTTTTGCCCACCGTATCGGCCTTTGCAAACTATAACGCCGCCTACCTGAATAATGAGTTCTCCAAACTGTACAACAATAATTTCCCTAACTCTTTCTTTGGGTTAAAATTATCAGTACCTATTTTCCAGGGCACCAAACGTACGCAGAACATACGCGCAGCAGAGCTGCAGCTGAAACGTACCGACTGGGATTTTGCATCGCTGAGGAACCAGATCAGTACAGAATATACGCAGGCCATGGCCGCTTATAAAAGTAACTTCTACAACTATACGTTGCAGCGGCAAAATATGCAGGAAGCCAAAGAAGTGTATGACCTGATTGCGCTGCAATACAAGGAAGGTGTAAAAACCTACCTGGAAGTGATCACCTCTGAAACAGACCTGCGCAGCGCGCAGCTGAATTATTTTAATTCACTGTACGAAGTACTGTCCAGCAAAATAGATCTGCAGAGATCATTAGGAACGTTAACAGCTAATAATTAAAAAAGATAACCTGTCCGGATGGGCCTTCACACAGCTTTTCCGGCCAATGCAAGACAAACGATTATCAGATGAAAAATGAATTCGTAGTTATTATTTGCGCTTTCGGCATGCTTTCCTGGACCGCCTGTAAAGGTCCGGCTCAAAAAGGAGCCCCTGTTTTGCCGCCTACCCCCGTGACTACAGTGGAGGCGCAAGAGGCGCCGGCCATTTATTATGATAAATATCCTGCCACGGTGGTAGCTGTGAACAGTGTGGAGCTGCGCGCGCAGGTATCCGGTTTTATTACCGGCATCTTCTTCAAAGAAGGGGATGTAGTACAAAAGGGTAAAGCCTTATATGAAATTGACCGCCGCAAATATGAAGCCGCTGTTCGCCAGGCAGAGGCCAATATCCTAAGCGCCAAAGCTAATTTTATCAGGGCTCAGAAAGATATGGACCGTTACCAGCGCCTTGCAGAGCAGGACGCCATTGCCCGCCAAACGCTGGACAATGCTACGGCCACCCTGGAAGCTAACCGCAGCCAGGTAGCCGCCGGCGAAGCCAGCCTGCTTGCTGCCCGTACAGACCTGGATTATTCCATCATCAAAGCCCCGTTCACCGGCCGCATAGGTATATCACAGGTAAAGCTGGGCGCACAGGTAAGCCCCGGCACTACGCTGCTGAACACTATTTCCAGCGAAAACCCCATTATGGTGGATTTTGTGGTAACTGAAACAGAAATAGGCCGTTTTGCAAATATGCGTGGTAAAACCATTAACCCGGCCGACAGCACTTTCCGCCTGCAGCTGCCCGGCGGCAGTATTTATAAACATACCGGCCGTATCACCACTATTGACCGTGGGGTAGATAACCAAACCGGTACTATTAAAGTAAGGATAGAGTTTGAAAACCCGGACGATGAGCTGAAAGACGGTATGAGCTGCGTACTGAACGTACTCAACGATCTTTCCGGCCAAAGGCTCATCATCCCTTACAAAGCCGTAACAGAGCAAATGGGCGAGTTCTTTGTGTATGTAGCAAAAGATTCTATTGCCCTGCAACGTAAAGTGCACCTGGGCCCCAAGCTGAAAGACCAGATCGTGATCCTGGATGGGGTACAGGCCGGAGATAAAGTGATCACAGAAGGTTTCCAGCGTTTACGCGATAGCGGTAAAATACAATTAGGCGCACCCCCGCAACAGGGCGGCAAGCCATAATGTGAAAGGTGAAAGTGAAGTAAAACAGATTGAATCAATAGAAGACAACGATCATGATTGCAGATACTTTTATACGCAGACCAGTTACCGCTATAGTAATTGCTATTGTATTGGTGCTGGTGGGCTTACTGGCAATGACCACCCTGCCGGTAGGGCAGTACCCGGATATTACACCACCCACAGTGCAGATCACCGGTACCTATACCGGCGCTGATGCACAAACGGTGGAACAAACCGTGGCCACACCGGTAGAAGTACAGGTGAATGGTACACCGGGCATGACCTACCTGCAAAGTAACAGTACCAGTAACGGTGCCGTAAGCTTAACAGCCAACTTTGAAGTAGGAACAGACATTAATATTGCAGCGCTGGACGTGCAGAACCGTGTAGGTATTGCACAACCCACCCTGCCACAGGAAGTACAACGTTTAGGCCTGATAGTGAGAAAACGTAACCCCAGCATTTTGATGCTGGTGGCGCTGTACTCACCCAAAGGCACACATGATATTACCTTTCTGGATAACTATACCAACGTGTTTGCAAAAGACGCATTGCTGCGTGCAAAAGGGGTGGGTGATATCTTTACCCGTGCAGATGATTTTAGTATGCGTGTGTGGCTGAAGCCTGATAAGCTGGCCGAAATGGGTGTTACAGCCAATGAGGTGAGAGCCGCCATCACAGAACAAAATGCGCAGATCACTGCAGGTACTGTTGGCGCCCCACCCGCACAAACCGGCCAAACATTTGAATACACCATACAGGTAAAAGGCCGTTTGGTTACTCCGGAAGAATTCGGCAACATCATTGTTAAAACCAAACCGGATAATGGTAACCTGGTGTACCTGAAAGATGTAGCCCGCGTAGAGCTGGGTAAGTTCAACTACGCCAGCAACTCTTATGTGGATGGCAAACGCGCCTCCTACCTGCTGGTATACCAGGCGCCGGGTAGTAACGCTATTGCAACTGCGGAGAATGTATATGCCACTATGGAGCAGCTGAAGAAAAGTTTTCCGGCTGATGTGGATTATGTAGTACCGTTTGAATCTGTTACCGTAATCCAGGTATCCATACACGAAGTGGTGGAAACGCTGCTGGAAGCCCTGGCCCTGGTGGTAGTGGTGGTGTTCCTGTTCTTACAGAGCTGGCGCGCTACGCTGATCCCCGTACTGGCTATCCCGGTATCTATTATTGCAACATTTATCTTCTTTATACCATTAGGCTTTACCATTAACACCCTTACCCTGTTCGGGTTTGTGCTGGCCATTGGTATTGTGGTGGATGATGCCATTGTGGTGGTGGAAGCTGTGCAGCATAATATTGACCACGGGCATATGACGCCTAAAGAGGCTACAATACAGGCCATGAAGGAAATATCGGGGCCGGTAATTGCCATTGCATTAATATTGGCGGCGGTGTTTGTGCCGGTAGGTTTTATACCAGGCATCGTAGGCCGTTTGTACCAGCAGTTTGCCATTACCATCGCTATTTCCGTACTGATCTCCGCTTTTGTGGCCTTGTCACTTACACCGGCATTGTGTATCCTGATATTGCGCCCTATGCACCTGGATAAGGATTCCAAAGGTTTGAACCAGTTCTTCTTCCGGTTTAACCGCTGGTTTGGGCATACTACTTCCCGCTATTCTGTAGGGGTGAAGAAAAGTATCCGCTGGTCGCGGTATGTAATGATCCTGCTGCTGTGCATATGTGTAGGCGCTGTATTGCTGTTCAGGGGCAAGCCTACCGGCTTTATTCCTACAGAAGATGATGGCCGTGTATACATCACATTCGATCTGCCGGAATCTTCTTCAACGGAACGTACCGTAACAGTAATGAGCCAGATGATGAAGGTGCTGGATAGTGTGCCTGCCATTGGCCACTACGCTGCATTGGGTGGTTTGAACGTAGTGAACTTTGCTACCAAATCAAACAGCGCCACTATCTTCTGCCAGCTGAAACCCTGGGACCTGCGTAAGAAAAAATCTGACCAGATCTTTGGTCTGGTGGCTCAGCTGCAACAAAAATTATCCCGCTTTAAGGAGGCCAATGTGGTGGTAATTCCGCCGCCGGCTATTCCCGGTCTGGGTCAAACAGCCGGTTTCTCCTTCATCTTACAGCAAAGGAGCGGTACGGATATTAAGCAGTTTGAAGGGGTGCTGCAGAAATTCACTGCTGCTGTTAACCAGCGGCCTGAAATAGCCCGCGCCTTTTCTTTCTTCACAGCGCGCACACCCGGCTACCTGCTGGAAATAGACCGTGAAAAAGCCAAGAAGCTGGGCGTACAGGTATCAGATATAGCTACTGCGCTGCAAACCTATATGGGTAGCGCTTATATCAATGACTTTACTATCTACGGGCGTAACTTCCGCGTGGTAACGCAGGCCGATTCCATATACCGCGGTGATATTAAGAACCTGGGACAATACTATGTACGTAATCAAACCGGTGGTATGGTGCCGTTAAGCACCCTAACCAGCTATAAGATAATAGAAAGCGCACCGGTAATTTCCCACTACAACCTGTTCCGCTCCGCGGAAATAAACGGTAGCCCGGCGCCGGGCTATAGTAGCGGCGATGCAATTAATGCGCTGCGGGAAGTAGCCGCGCAGGTGCTGCCGGATGGGTATGGATACGAGTTCTCCGGCTTAAGCCGCGAGGAATTATTATCCGGTTCTAAAACCGTATATATATTCGCGTTATCCATTGTGTTCGTGTTCCTGTTCCTGGCAGCTTTGTATGAAAGCTGGGCCGTACCATTCTCCGTACTGCTGGCGGTGCCAATAGGTATGTTTGGCGCCATCCTGGTGCTTACTTTCCTGCCGAATTTAAGTAACAACGTATATGCACAGATAGGTATGATCACGCTGATAGGTTTGGCGGCCAAGAACGCCATCCTGATCGTGGAATATGCCAAAGAGCGTGTGGACAGGGGCATGGAGCTGGTAACGGCCAGCGTGGAAGCAGCCAAGCTGCGCTTACGCCCCATTATCATGACCTCTATGGCGTTCCTGCTGGGTATACTACCACTGGTACTTTCGTCCGGCGCAGGTGCGGAAGCACGTAAAACCATGGGTTGGACGGTATTGGGCGGTATGTTCACCGCTACCTTCCTGGCCATCTTTATTGTGCCGGTGCTGTTTGTGTTAATTACACGGCTGGCTTATGGTAAGGCTAAGCTGGAAAAGATGAGAGAGAATTATACAGCTATCCCTGATCACGATGTGCAGGGTGGTTAAAACTCGATAGATTTAAGTACAGTGTTTTAAGTAAGGGCGCTCCATTTGGGGCGCCTTTTTTTTGAGGTTATTCCTGTTCCGTATCCGCAGGGTCGCGCTTGTTGCCTTCCTCGTCGAACTCCTGCCCCAGCATCCATTCCGTATAGCCCACCATATATAAGGCGCCAATCACCACCGGGCTAATAGTTACATAAAAGAAAAGTTCCGTTTGCTTTTCAAAGAACAGTGCGCTGGCAATGCCAAATACAAACAGCAATGTGCCTATGCGGAGGGAAATATGCGAGGCATAGGTATTGGCGGCACGCCAGGTTTCAATATTCTGGGTGGAGTAAAAGCTGCGGTAGCCATACCAGGTTTTTAAACTTTTAGGTGGGTACCGGCGAATGAAATAACCCATGAAGAGGAACAGCAAACCTGCCAGCAGACTGGCATTGCAATAGGTGCTATGCAGCAATGTTGTCATGAACGTGGCATTTAAGGTTAGTATAAGATACGAAAAAAAACCGTCCCGGTGGCTGGCCGGGACGGTGAGTATGCTTACACGCGATAACAGCGGTTATTGTTCTTTTTTCTTTTTAAACAGGCCATTCAGCGTATTCTTTAAAGTTTGTTCTGCCTGTTTGCCTGCATTTTGTGCCGGTTGTTTGTTGGCAGTATCTTTTTGCCCGCTCAGCTGTTTTGCCAGCTGATCTTTGATGGCATTGGTGGCATTGTTCTTTATCTGGTTCAGTGAATCTTTTACTGTGTTCTTTACAGTGTCTACTTTATTCTTCACCAAAGTAGCTGCCTGGTCTTTCAGGCCTGCAGCCAGGCTGGAAGCCGTTTCCTGCAGGTCTGTTTTATAAGTGGGTTTGGTAATGTTACCACCCAGCAATACCTGCAGGTGTACACTATCGCTCACATTAACTGGTACACCCTTATTGGCGGCCTGTGTAACCAGGTTATTAATAAGCGAGTTAGCCTGTGCGCCCATAACGCTGCGTGGCAGGGCCAGCTGCAGCGTATAGTCCAGCGACTGATCAAAGCCGTGGGAGCCGGCTACCGCCATGTTAATGTTGCTTACTTTTATTTTGAACGGATTTACTTTTACACGGCCGTTCTCAAATGCAAAATAGGTTTTAACATCGCGCAGGGAAATATCTTTCAGCTGGCTTACATTTAATTGATTGGCCAGCTGATCTACCGGTGCAAATTTTTTCAGGAAACCTTCTATCAGCAGCAGGTTGCCATCGCCGTTCAGGGAGCTTAATTGCGGCATCATATCCTTACCCAGCTTGCCTGCCACCTTTAGCTGGCTGGTGATCTTACCGGACAGGAACTGCCCGATAGGCATTAGCTTTTGTACCGTGTTAAATGCATTAAAGGTTTGCTGCACATCCAGGTCCTGCACATTATAAGCCAGGTTAATGTCCGGGTTTTGCTTACTGTTCTTAGTGCTGTAGCTGCCGTTCACTTCCATGCTGCCCTGTAAGGCATTACCTTTTATTTGTTGCAGGGTTACCGTTTCATCTTTTATCTGCAGGCTGCCGGTTAAGTTGGTCATGTCCAGCTTATCGTAATGCACTTTGCCTACCTGTGCCTGTAAGTTCAGATCCAGGTTGCCGGGTACAGCAAAAGGCGCCGTGGCGGCGGTATCTGTTTTAGCAGTGGTGGTAGTGGTTGCGGTAGTGCCCATCCATTTGTCAAGGTCTACCTGGTCTGCTTTCATATTCAGCTTACCATCCAGCGGGGCATTTTTAAACATATAGGCCAGCAGGTTATTTACCTCGCCATTTGCCTGAAAGTTGGTGCCCATATACTGCCCGTCAAACTTTTCCACGGTTACATTACGCGGGTTAAATTTCAGGGAAAGGTTGTTCACCTTTACGCCATCGGGGTAGTCTTTGCTGCGGTACAGCAGGTTATTTACCAGCAGGCTGCCGGCTGCATAAAAACGGTCGTACTGTTGTTTTTCAATAGCGCTCATATTGCCTTTGGCGCTGATGTCTGCATCCAGCAAACCGGTAAGCTGTGTGCCGGATTCCAGCTTTACGAACTGGGTTACCTTGGAAAGGTCCAGGCGGCCTTTTGCAGCGCCATCTACATACATGTCAGATACCGGTGTTTTTACCAGCAGGCGCAGGTCCAGCGGGGTATTATCCATTTCAAGATGGGCGGAGGGCATGTTTACCACAGTATGGTCGGGCACCCCATCCGGATTGCTTACGTTAACGGCTAATTGAATATTTTTTACCGGCTTAGGCAGGTCAGGGTATTGGAAGAAACCATTTTTCACGGCCAGGTGTAAGCCAAAGGCCGGCATTTGTGTGCTGCTGTAAGTACCTTTTACAAAGCCGTCAAATGCGGCGGTACCTTCAGTTTTGATCTTATTAAAATCCTGCTGGTACATTATAGGCACCAGGGATAACAGGTCTTTGAAGTTGGTAGACGGTGCTTTAAAGCTGAGGTCCATACCATAGGTGCTATCATTTACCAGCCTGAAAAAGCCCTGTACGGCTACTTTCAGGTTATTGAGCAATACATTGCCATCCTTGAAAGTATAGGTGCTGGTTTTATTATCTACGGTAATAGCTGCATCTACTTTAGCCGCGGTGTTGGAGAGGTAAGGCACCAGGCCGTAGCGGTAAGTTACTGCCTGCGCGGTGGTGCTGGTTTCCAGGGTAAACAGGTCCTGAGTAAAATCACCTTTACCTTCGTGGTCCAGGTGTTCTATAATGGCCTGCATATTGCCCTGCTGATCGTCATAATTCACATAGGCATCTGCGATCGTATAACTTTGCAGGCTCATGGAAAACTTGCTGGCAGTGGTATCTGCGCTGACCTGCGCGGTATCGGGCTTGGTAATGTTCCAGTTCACTTCCCCGTTACTGTGCACAATGGCGTGTATGCGGGGCTGGTCCAGCGTTACATTATAGATCTCCATATTACCGCCCTTTATTACGCTCATGAGGTTCAGGGCAGCATCGATCTTTTTTACGGATACCAGCGTATCGCCTTCAAAGGGGGCTACGTTAATCACCTGTAGCTCTTCTAAGCCTACGGCCAGGCGGGGGAAATGGCGGAACAGGCTAATGTCCACATCTTTAAAATCGACTTTGGCTACCAGGTTTTTGTTAAGCTCTGTTTTTACCAGGGCCATGATCTTATCTTTAAAGAAATAAGGGATGGCAAAGGCGGCTACGATCAGCACCAGTAATAATACGAGTACGACTTTCAGTACTTTTTTAAACATAGGAATGTTGTGTTTGTATAGAACGGTGAAGATAAGGAGGTAATTGTAATTACCCAACCGGTTACTTTGTTATTGCTAACCAATCGTTTATCGTGTAGGGCACCGTTAAATACTTGCAAACCTCATGGAAGTACCGATGCCTTTTGGCCTAAAATGTACCTGATCCGGGTGTTTTCCTGCAGGCTATCTGCCGGCAGGGCTGGCGTAAGGGCAGCGCCTTTATATTGTTGGTAGGTGGCAGTGGCATTGCTGCTGTTTGTTACCAGCTCCAGCGTTTGCAGCTCAGCGGGTATGCTGGCGCCGTACCAGCGTTTATCTTCCTGCTGTTTCCAGGTTACCAGCGCTAAAGCTGCACCAGGCGGGTAGCTGCCGGAGGCGCCGGTAGTGGCATATTTGAAAGCTGCCTCATTTCCATACAGGGTGGACATGGTAGCCTGCTGCCGGTTAATAAAAGAGGTGATCACCTTCCAGCCCTGCTTATTAAAGTTAAAGGCAGCCGGCAGTGAGGCGCTTTTATTAAGCGTTCCGGCATCTTCCATTTTGCTGCTGCAGCTAATTAGAAAAAGTGCAGACAGTAAGATATATGCGTACTTCATAGTTTTAGAATTTAACAGGCATGGTAAAAACAAAGTCATTGTCTTTTACGGGGCGGTGGCAATTGATACATTCCATGGTGAACATTTTATCTTTCCCGTAAGGCTTCAGCTCCGGCGTTTTCCAGCGCGCCCAGCCCCAGCCTTTGGTATCAGCATATTTTTTATCGTCTTTGATCATGTATTCCACCTGTTTAAACGCGCCGGTACGCACATTACCATCTGCATCCTGCAGCTGATCCCAGGCTACTTTTGCAAAGATGGTACCGTTGGGCCAGGGGTTAATATGGTTTTCCTGTATGGCTTTAATGGCCACATCGTTACCGTATATTACGCGCATGGTGCCGTTATCAAAACGGTCGGTAGTGCTTACCACCTGCCAGTTCTTATAGTCGGGTAAATAGTCGATGCCGTTGGGTGTGGGCTGTACTTTACTGCTGGCAACAGCTGCTGTTTTCCATTTATTGTACTGTTTATCCGCAGCGTTTATCAGGGCGGTATCCGCCGGTTTAATAGACACCATGCCGGCTACATAGTGCTTTAAAATAGCTACATCGTTTTCAGAGAGCACGGCATCCCGGTGCACAAATGCATAATCTTTTAACGGCATAGCGCCTGCCTGCACCTGGTTAAAGGATTCTAACAGCTTGCCCTTCTGATCGGCCGGGGACAAGCTTTGCCATTCGGAAAAGTTTAATCCCTTTCTGCCATCTTTTATATGCCGGGCCACCCGCCAGTAGGCCGGCGCAATCCGGTCGTACCAGCGCAGCTGCGTTTGATTGGAGTGGCAGTCGTAACAGGCTCTTTGCAGTATGCTTTTTACTTCCGGCGGGGCCTGCAGGTCGCCGGTAACCGGTGGGTGGGTTACTTCCGGTCTTATGAACTGCAGCAGTATAAACACAGCGCCCAGCAATATGATCACCTTCAATATCCTTTTCCGGGTAGTTGTTTGCATGGAATAACTTTTATTGTACAAAGAAAGGTTATACTGCCTTACCTGTAAACATGCCAGCCGTGAATAAGGCAGAATAGGGGATGAACCGGGCATAAGTACAGGTGAAAGCGCCGTAGCATTGTAAATGAGGCCACTTCTGTTTATTTTTACTTTATGTTCAACCAGTTAGATGCATCTGTAGCCCGTTTTATTCAATTAACAGCCGAAGAGCTGGAACTGTTCCATTCTTTACTGCAATTTAAAAAAATAAAGAAAAAGCAGTTCCTGTTACAGGAAGGGGAGGTGTGCGATTTTGAGGCTTACCTGTTAAAAGGCTGCTGCCGCTCCTATTATCTGGATAAAGAAGGTACAGAAACTATTTTGCTGTTTGCAGTGGAGGACTGGTGGGTGAGTGACCTGTCCAGCTTTTCAGAGCAAACGCCTTCCAATATGTTTATAGAAACGGTGGAAGATTGCGAGATGCTGCTGATCAACTACGCCAATAAAATGCAGCTGTTTGAGCAGGTGCCTAAGTTTGAAAAATTCTACCGCCTGCTGGTGCAGCGCTCTTTGGGTGTGCTGCAGAAACGTTTTTATGCATCTGTTTCACAAACGGCAGAGGAGCGCTACCTGGCCTTTATGGAAAAGTACCCGCATATTGTACAGCGGGTGCCGCAGCACCAGATAGCACGGTATATAGGCGTATCGCCGGAGTTTTTGAGTAAGGTGAGGAGTAATATGTATAAGAAGTAATACACAAGGTATTTATTACTTTTGCTGCCAGCAAAACCGGATTATGACACCTGAACGCAGGGAACGATTAACAGGCGTGTTAAACAAGCGCCAGCCCGACCTTACTGTTGTACTGGAAAATGTACAGGACCCGCATAACATTTCTGCCGTAATGCGTACCTGCGATGCTGTGGGCATACAGGAAATATATGTGCTTACCAATAAAATACCCCGGCATAAGAAATGGGGCGCCAAAAGCTCATCCAGCGCAGCTAAGTGGCTTACCATCCACCAGTTTGAAGATGCTGCGGAGTGTATGGCTGCCCTGCGTAAAAAGTATGATAAGATCTACACCACCCACCTGGCGGCTGATTCCATCAGCTTATATGAAATAGATTTTACCGGTTCTGTAGCCCTTGTGTTTGGTAATGAGCATATGGGGGTGAGTGAAGAGATCCGTGCACAGGCAGACGGGAATTTCATTATTCCACAAATGGGTATTATCCGCTCTCTGAATATTTCTGTGGCTTGTGCTGTGAGCATTTATGAAGGGCTGCGGCAAAAAACAGCGGCCGGGCATTATGAAAAGCGCCGCCTGCCGGACGGGCAGTATAATGAGCTGTGGAAACAATGGAGCAGCCCGCATGCCGATGCTGAGCCGCTGGAAGAAGGGGAGTGAATTACTTCGCCGGGCACACAGCTGCCTCTTTAAGTGTTTAGCTTTTAGTATTTAGCTTTTGGCATTATATATTCTAGTGTACTGCGTTAAGCATTACATAGTCACCTTACCTGCATAATAACCCGTGACCGGCGAATGTTGACCACCGTTGTCTCCTATATTTAGCAAAGCCGTACATATGAATTTAAACAGCCCAGGATAGCTTCTTTCCGGCGATACCCTTTTTATTACCCACCAATTTGCCTTTGGCCGGAATGTGATAATTCACTAACTTTGTAAAGTTACTTTATTAATTTACTTTATTATTATGAATCGTGCCCAGGATATAGCGCTGGCCTCAGATATGCGGGCTGCCTTATCACGCTTGTTGCGCCAATTCCGCAAGCAGGCAGTGCCTTATCAGGTTTCTGTTACAGAAAATACTACCCTGGCCTTGCTTGACCAGCATAAGCAGCTACTGCCTTCTGAGCTGGCTGCCATGGAAAAAGTAACGGCCCAGGCTATGTCGCAGATACTGAATAACCTGGAAGCCCAGGGTTATATTAAAAGAACACCGCAGGAAGATGATAAGCGTAAAGTACAGGTATCGCTCAGTAAAGAAGGCGCCAGGGTGCTGGCAGAAATAAGGAACATCCGTGCTGAATGGCTGGCCAGGGCTATGGGCGCGCTGTTAAATGCAGATGAAAAGAAAGTGTTGAAGCAGGCAGCTGGTATTATACAGCGGCTGGCGGATTATGAAGAGTAGAAAGCATTAGCATAAAAAAAATAATTTGAAACCATCTCAAATATTCCGTTCACTAAGATCACGTAATTACCGGTTATATTTCACCGGGCAATCCATTTCCCTTATAGGAACCTGGATGCAGCGCATGGCAGTAAGCTGGCTGGTATACCGGCTTACACACTCTTCGCTGATGCTGGGTATTGTAGGGTTTGCAGGCCTTATCCCTTCCATGCTGTTCTCGCCTTATGCCGGCACACTCTCTGACCGGCATAGCCGTTATAAAATACTGCTCATTTCGCAAATTGCTTCCATGATACAGTCCGGCGTACTTGCAGGGCTGGTGTTATTTAAATTCTATAATATCACAGCTATTATATTATTAGCTATTGCGCAGGGCATTATTAATGCATTTGATACAACCTCCCGTCAATCCCTGATGGTAGACCTCATCGATAATAAGGAGGACCTGCCCAACGCTATTGCGCTCAACTCCTCTATGGTAAACCTGGCGCGGCTTTTAGGCCCTGCTATTGCAGGTGTTATATTAAGCGTGTTCGGGGAAGGTATTTGTTTCCTGATCGACTTCCTCACATTCATTGCTGTAATTATTTCATTACTGATGATGCGCTTACAATTACTGGCGCCTCCTAAAACAGACGCCAATATCTGGGAAGGATTACGGGAGGGCTATGTTTATTTAAAGCAATCACCCAATATAGGATCTGCTATTATGATGCTGGGCGCTTCGGGCCTTTTCCTGATGTCGTTCAGTACTTTAACGCCTGTTTTTGCCAAAGAGGTGTTTGGGGGCGATGCGGAAACGTATAGCTGGTTTGCCAGCGTTACCGGCCTGGGTGCATTGATGAGCGCTATTTATATGGCAGGGCTTAAACCAGGTAAAGACCTTTTAAAGATCATTGGCATTGCAGCGGTGGTATTTGGGATAAGCGTGATCCTTTTTTCACGTGTTACATCCTTGCCGCTGGCCCTGTTCTTCATTATGCTTTCAGGCGCGGGGATGATGGGGCAGATAGCCGCTACCAACACCTATGTACAAACCAATGTACCCGGGTATATGCGTGGCCGTATGATCAGCTATTATGCAATGGCTTTCCAGGGTACGCTGCCTATAGGAAGCTTGCTCACCGGTTTGGTGGCACACAACCTGGGCGCGCCGCTTACAGTATGCTTGCAGGGCACTGCTGGTATTATTTGTGCGGGATTATTTATCTGGGGTATACGCCGGCGCCGGCAGGCACAGGCGCAAAAGCCCACCCTGGAGTATAGTGATATTGCGTAACACATATTTTCAAAGCAAAAAAACATGCTATGGCTATTACCACATTAGACCAACGGACCGCACTCGTATTAATTGATCTTCAGAAAGGCGTTGCCCAAAATACCGTACCGCCGGCAGCAGGTGTAATTGCAAATGCCATCAGTTTAATAACGGCTTTCCGGGCAGCCCAATTACCCATTGTGGCAGTGAATGTGAGCTTTGCAAAAGATTATGCAGATGCGCTTAAAACCCGCACAGAGGAAAAAGGCAGCCGCACATTTAACGATGATTGGGATCAGCTGTTGCCGGAGCTGCCCCTGCAGCCTGAGGATATTTACATCACTAAGCACAACTGGAGCGCTTTTTATGGTACTGACCTTGACCTGCAGCTGCGGCGCCGCGGTATTACCAATATTGTGCTGGCGGGTATTGCTACCAGCATTGGCGTAGAAGGTACTGCACGCAGCGCACATGAAAGGGCTTACAACCTTACCTTTGCCAAAGACGCTATGAGCGACCGTTCCCTGCCCGCGCATGAGCACAGCTTACAGGTTATTTTTCCAAGAATAGGGGAAACCGGAACTACAATGGAGATCATTGAGCAGCTGAAGGCGCTGAAGTAATAATAGATCTTACATGGAGCAAAAACTCAGGGAACATATCGAAAAAATAGTGCCGCTAACGGATGATGAGTTTGCGTTTGTGCTTTCTCATTTCACTGTTAAAAGCTATAAAAAGCGCGAGTACCTTATCCGGGAGGGTAAAAGCGTAAAGGATGCTTATTTCGTGCTCTCCGGGCTTTTAATGCTGGTATATAATGATGAATCGGGAAAGCAGCATATTGTTTCCTTTGCAATGGAAGACTGGTGGGAAAGTGATTACCAGGCCTATCATACGCAAACCAAAGCCACTATGTCGCTGCAATGCCTTGAAGATACTGAGGTATGCTGCCTTTCACTGGAAAATTACCAGAAGCTGTGTGCTGGCCTGCAAAAGATGGAACATTTCTTTCTCAGGAAAGCAAATGGTGGCCACATTGGATCGCAGCAGCGCATATTATCTTTCCTTACCTCCAATGCAAAGGAGCGTTATGAGCAGCTGCTTAAACGATATCCTTCCCTGTTTCAAAGAGTGCCTAAAACCCTGCTGGCCTCTTATTTGGGCGTTTCGCGCGAAACCCTTAGCCGGCTTGCCCGCTGACCTTAACTTCCACCAGTTTAAAATTGTGATGTTTGTCACGCAGCGGAATGGCCTGTTGTGCCACCTTTGCAGTGTACAATTTTATTAACTGTTTGTGCCTGCTGCAGGGGTGCAAGCTAAAAAAGTAAACTCATGGAAAAACGGATCATTAATCCCTGGCAATGGCAGGATGAACGCAGCTATGTGCAGGCCGTTGAAGTAAAACACGCAGAAAGCACACTCTATTGTTCAGGACAGGCAGCCGTGCACGCTGACGGAAAATCCAGCACCGGCGATATGAAAAGCCAGTTAACAGAGGCCATACAAAACCTGGAAAAGGTTATCAGCGAGGCTGGGTATGAATGCAAGGATATTGTACGGTTAAATATCCTTACCACTTCATCAACGGAGTTTTTCGCCTGCTTTGATATTTTCCAGGACTGGATAGCCAGGCATGGCATTAAGCAAGCCACTACTTTGTTTGAGGTGAAAACCCTTTTTGAAACATTAAAGGTTGAGCTGGAAGCTGTTGCTGTAAAATAATCATCCACAAAAAAAAGGGCTCCGGTTTGCACCGGAACCCCTTTCGCTTCTATATAGTTACACTTTTACGCACTGCAGGTTACGCAACCTTCTTCCATGGTGCAAACCGCGCCTTCCGGAATATCTTCCAGCATGGTTTGGCCCCCTTGCGCTGCGGCTACCACAGGCTCCATTTGCTGGCCGCCCTGTTTTTCTACCGTAAACTGTACGGCTTGTGTGGCTGCCTGTGTACGCAGGTAGTACATACCGGTCTTTAAACCTTTCTTCCAGGCATAGAAGTGCATGGAGGTGAGCTTGGCGGCAGACGGTGTATCTACGAACAGGTTAAGGGACTGTGACTGGCAGATGAACGCGCCGCGTTCTGCCGCCATATCAATGATGGTGCGTTGTTTGATCTCCCAAACGGTTTTATACAATTCCTTCACATTAGAAGGGATCTCATCTATCTGTTGTATAGATCCATTGGCGGCAATGATCTTGTTCTTCATGTCATTATCCCACAGGCCCAGCTCTACCAGGTCTTTCAGCAGGTGTTTATTCACTACCACAAACTCACCGCTTAGTACACGGCGGGTGTAAATGTTGGAAGTGTAAGGTTCAAAACACTCATTGTTACCCAGTATCTGTGAGGTAGATGCCGTAGGCATGGGCGCCAGCAGCAGGGAGTTACGGATACCGTGCTCCACTACGCTTGCTTTCAGTGAGGTCCAGTCCCAGCGGTCAGAGGGTTTTACATCCCACATATCAAACTGGAGGATGCCTTTGGATGCAGGTGAGCCAGGGAACGTTTCATATGCGCCATGTACTTTGGCCATATCGTTAGAGGCGGTTAACGCTGCAAAATAAATGGTTTCAAAGATCTCTGCGTTCAGCTTGCGGGCTGCTTCGCTTTCAAAGGGATAACGGAGCAGGATGAACGCATCTGCCAGGCCCTGTACGCCTAAGCCAATGGGGCGGTGGCGCAGGTTGCTGCGGCGGGCTTCTTCTACCGGGTAATAGTTGTTGTCAATGATCTTGTTCAGGTTCAGGGTAGCCTGGTAGGTTACCTCGTACAGCTTCTCATGATCGAATTTACCATCTATTACAAAGCGGGGCAGGGCCAGGGAAGCCAGGTTACATACTGCTACTTCATTGGCATCTGTATATTCAATGATCTCTGTGCAAAGGTTGGAGCTTTTGATAGTACCCAGGTTCTGCTGGTTGGATTTGCGGTTGGCAGAATCTTTATACAGCAGGTAAGGGGTACCGGTTTCTATCTGTGCATCCAGGATGGCAAACCACAGGTCCTGCGCTTTCACGGTTTTACGTGCGCGGCCTTCCTGCTCGTATTTTTCATACAGCGCTTCAAACTCAGTACCCCAGCAGTCGGCCAGTCCTGGTGCTTCGTGCGGGCAAAACAGGCTCCAGTCGCCGTTGGATTCAACGCGTTTCATGAACAGGTCCGATACCCACAGGGCATAGAACAGGTCGCGGGCGCGCATTTCTTCCTTACCATGGTTCTTACGCAGGTCCAGGAATTCAAATACATCGGCATGCCAGGGCTCCAGGTACACGGCAAAGGCGCCTTTACGCTTGCCACCGCCCTGGTCTACATAACGGGCAGTATCGTTAAATACGCGCAGCATGGGAATGATACCATTGGACGTACCGTTGGTACCGCTGATGTAAGAACCGGTAGCCCGGATATTATGAATGCTTAAACCAATACCACCGGCGCTCTGGGAGATCTTGGCGGTTTGTTTCAGCGTATCGTAAATACCATCAATGCTATCACCTTTCATAGTGAGCAGGAAGCAGGATGACATTTGCGGCTTGGGCGTACCTGCGTTGAACAGGGTAGGAGTGGCGTGTGTGAACCAGCGCTCACTCATAAGGTTATACGTTTTAATGGCCGCATCAATATCTTCTTTATGGATGCCTACCGCTACACGCATGAACATATGCTGCGGGCGCTCTGCAATTTTACCATCTACCTTCAGCAGGTAAGAACGTTCCAGTGTTTTAAAACCGAAATAGTCAAAAGCAAAGTCGCGGTCGTATATAATGTTTGAATCCAGTATCTCCGAATTCTTCTTAATGATCTCCCACACATCGTCAGATAACAGCGGAGCAGGTTTGCCTACTTTCGGGTCCACATATTCGTACAGCTTCTTCATCGTTGTGGAAAACGATTTTACGGTATTCTTATGCAGGTTGCTAACTGCTATGCGGGATGCCAGCAGCGCGTAGTCCGGGTGTTTGGTAGTTAAAGAGGCGGCGGTTTCTGCTGCCAGGTTATCCAGCTCTGTAGTGGTTACACCATCATACAAACCCTGGATCACTTTTTTAGCTACGTCAATGGAATCCACATACTCTGATGCAAGTCCATAACACAGCTTTTCAATACGTGCGGTGATCTTATCAAACTTTACCGCTTCTTTGCGGCCATCTCTTTTTATTACAAACATGTGTATTGAAATTTAAGAGGTTAGTAAAAAGGGCTATTAGCTATTGGCCGTTAGCTCCTGGCTAGCTAAAAGCTAAGAGCTAATGGCTAACAGCTTTTTATTAAAAGTCTTCGTCTAAGCTGAATGTTTGTGTGTCTTTGCCGGACATTACACCTGATTTCTGGTAATCGCCCACACGTTTTTCAAAGAAGTTGGTCTTACCCTGCAGGGAGATCATTTCCATAAAATCAAAGGGGTTAGCGGCATTGAACATTTTGGCGTATCCCAGCTCGGATAACCAGCGGTCTGCCACAAACTCAATGTACTGGGCCATCAGGCGGCTGTTCATACCTATCAGGTCAACAGGCAGCGCATTGGTAATAAATTCTTTTTCGATGGTTACTGCGTCGCCAATGATCTGGTGTACCTCTTCCTGTGTAAGCTTTTGCTGCAGCATGCTATATAACAAACAGGCAAATTCGCAGTGCAGTCCTTCATCACGGCTGATCAGCTCATTGGAGAAAGTAAGGCCGGGCATCAACCCTCTTTTCTTTAACCAGAAAATAGAGCAGAAACTCCCGCTGAAGAAAATGCCTTCCACGGCCGCAAAGGCTACCAGGCGTTGTGCAAAGTTGCCATTCTCAATCCAGCGCAGGGCCCATTCTGCTTTTTTCTTCACAGCAGGCACCGTATCTATTGCGTGGAATAAGCGATCTTTTTCAGCAGGATCTTTTACGTAGGTATCGATCAATAAAGCATAGGTTTCTGAATGTATATTCTCCATCATGATCTGGAAGCCATAGAAACAGCGGGCTTCCGGGATCTGTACTTCACTCATGAAGTTTACAGCCAGGTTCTCATTCACAATACCATCGCTGGCTGCAAAAAAGGCTAACACATGGGTAATAAAATGGCGCTCACCATCGTTCAGGGTGCCCCAGTCTTTCAGGTCTCCGCTAAGGTCAATTTCTTCTGCTGTCCAGAAGCTGGCCTCATGCCGTTTATACACTTCCCACACTTTCGGATAATTAATGGGCAGCAATACGAAGCGATCTTTGTTCTCTTTTAACAAGATCTCATTTTCATGGTTCATACGCCAAATATTTTTTATTAACTGTACTCTAAAAATGGATAAGGGGGGTTGACGGGAGATACCTATCCTATGGAGTGAGGAAGGTGTCACTTGCGCCAATACCTTATACGCGAAGGTTAATGACAAATTGTTGCGCCTGGCAGGTATCTGGCTTCCCTGATCAAGAACATCACATGTTGGGGGGATCAGGAATCACAGTAGCGCGTCTGCTCGTGATTCTAACACGATTCCCTATTAATTCCGGGGGTTTATTCCGGAAACCATTGCAACTAAGTCAAGAACTGACACAAATGTAGTACGAAACACATGGGTACCATTTTAAAGTTTTTAACACGTGTGGAAAAAGAAGCTCCTATTTTTGGAAACACAGCGTCCTATTGGGAAAAGTAATCGTTAAGCATTAGATGCGTTTTTAATACAAGATTTATTTTCTAATATTAACATATGCTCACACTACAACATATACAAAAAAGATACTATGATAGGCTGATAATCAACATCCCGCAGCTGGAGCTGCCGGCTGGTATTTACTGGATGCAGGGCGGCAATGGCGCGGGCAAAACCACCTGCCTGAAAATTATGTCGGGCTTAATTCCTTTTGAGGGGGAAGTGAAGATCAATACTGATATAAGTAGCAAGCAGCATCCGGTGCGGTATCGGCAGCTGGTGAACTATGCGGAGGCAGAGCCTTTATACCCTGCTTTTCTTACCGGGCGCGACCTGGTGCAGCTGCACATTACTACCAAGGGTGCAGGGCATGAAGATATCCACGCGCTATCCACATCACTGGGTATCCCTGATTTTATTAATAACCCGGTAAGCAGCTATTCCAGTGGTATGTTAAAGAAATTATCCCTGCTGCTGGCCTTTACCGGCAAGCCCGCCTTTATATTGCTGGATGAGCCGCTGATAACGCTGGATACTGCTGCTATACAGGAGCTGTACAGCTGGATCCACCGCTTTCATACGCAGCATAAGGTCTCTTTCCTGATAACTTCTCATCAGCCACTGGCAGATGGCGCGCTGCCCGTGCGCGCTACACTTGCGCTGCAAGAGGGGCAATTAATCATTAAGAATGAATAATGAGTAATAACGGGAATGGTATAACGTATTATCCGGTACCACGCTAAAACCACACTACGATTATTAATCATAATTCTTCATTATTAATTATGCAGGTAATCCTCAGTAAAATATTCATCCAACGTTTCTACGCACGCAATACGGGATTTTTCTTTTTGCTTTTTTATTTATTGTTCGGTATTGTACCGGGCGGGCAGCTGGTATCCTATCATTACGGGTTAATGACAGGCATTGTGAGCACTACCGGCTTTCTGCTGCTGGCGCTGGGTTTGTGGCTGCTGTATAATTTAAAATGCATGGGGCATGTGCTGAATACTATGAGCGCAAAAGAGTATAGCTTTTTATATCAGACAGTAGGCGCGGTAACTGCCCCGCGGCAACGGCGTAGCTGGTTTATGGTGCACATAGGCATTTATGCGCCGGTATTGGCGTACAGCTTACTGGCCGCAGTGGTGGCAGGTTTTAAAGGATACTACGGAGTAGTGGCCGTGTTGCTGATCTTTAATGTGCTGATGTGTTTATTGCCTGTGTTTGTATATCACCGTTTGATACAACAACCCGGCGCTGTATTTTTTTATCACCGTTGGATCCAATGGTTCAACCGCCGGGTGCATAAACCTTTATCGCTGTACTACATTTATGAATTGGCTACCAGCCGCACGCGCACGCTGCTGATCGTAAAAGTATTGTCGTGTGTAATACTGATCGCAACTTTTGGTTTTATGGAAGATGGTTATGATATACGGGTGGTATTAACCGGCTTACTGGTATCCCTGCTGCTGCATAGCATACTGGTATTTGAGCACCGGCATTTTGATGATCAGTATTTAGCATTTACCCGCCACCTGCCCATACCGATCTGGAAAAGATATGGCATGTTGTGCATTACCTACAGCTGTTTATTGCTGCCTGAGTTTGGCCTGCTTATCGTACATACGTTACCGTATAACAGCTGGCACTGGTTGCTGCTGCTGGCTTTTGGCGCATCGCTGCTGCCGCTGTTCCGTTGTTTGCTTTACTTTCCCCGGCTGGATCAGGATAAATATCTGCGCTGGGTGTTCGGGATATTTTGTGTGCTGTTGTTTATGACCCTGGGATATTTATATAGCTGGGCTATTATAGGCATGCAGGTAGCTGCCTTTGTGTTATTTGCAGTGCGGTTTTATAAATATGAGCCAATGTATGAGCAGGTGCAGTAGGTATGGGGCTGACTAAAAAGAATGTAAATGTAAAATTTTAAACCGACGAAGGAGGTTCATAGAGACCACTGAAAAGACTTTATTAACGAGATAAATCACAAATGTAAAAGTAGAATGCCGGGAACATAAGTCTATACCTGGAATCGTGGCATGCTACTTTTACATTTTAAATTTTATATTCTTTTAGTCACCCCGTTTATACTACGTTCAGCTTCTTACTTAATTCTGTGAGCGCTGTAAGCAATTGAGGTATTAACTTCTTCGCTGTTTCATCCGTAAGGTTACCATCTTCATCAAACTTAGTTTGCGCAGCAGCGATCATAACTTCCGGCCGGTTTACGGCATAAGCATTTAAATACACCATTACCTGCCTTAAATGATATTGCATGCGGGCCGTACCCAATGGCCCCATGCTGGCGCCCATAATAGCCACTGCCTTATTATCGAACGGTTTGTTGGGGTGGCGGGAAAGCATGTCTATAGCATTTTTCAATGCACCGGGAATAGAATAATTATACTCCGGGGATACGAACAGCACACCGTCGGCCGCTTTGATCTTTGCTACCAGGCGTTCCACATTCTCCGGGAACCCATCTGAATGCAGGTCGGCATTATAAAAGGGAATATCGCTGATGCTTTCCTGTTCAATGGTAATATTTGCAGGAGCTAGTTTTTGTGCCGCTTTCAGGGCCATTGTGTTGTAGGAGCCATGGCGTAAACTGCCGGAAATAGCAATAACGCGAAACTGTTTTTCAGACATGATAAGGTTTGGTTTTTCAATGCGCTAAAGATAATGAAAGCCGCTAAACTTGCCTAGATCCTGGGCTCCTTTTTCAGGAACTTCCGCTTAATTACCTCCTGCACCGGTACGCCTTCTATCTTACTTTCCAGCCAGCTGATAATATCCAGGTACAGGAAAGAGCGGCGTTCATACGGGTTCCTGGAGATCTGTACCAGCCTTTCCTTCAGGTCGGCAAACGCGCTGCGTAAGGCCTTGGGATGGGCATAAATATTCTTGCGCAGGAACTTCAGGATCTCTTCCATGGTTTGCCCTAGATCCTTATTCTTGGCAATAAAGTGGTATACGGATTTTATCAGGTACTCCACCAGCCCGTAGTTCTCCAGCTCATAATGCGCTATCAGGTGCAGAATGCGGGCAAAACACTGTATATCCGCCCGCAGGGCGCCTATGCGCAGATGAATGATCTTATTCAGGTACACAATGGCCTTGTTATTATCCCCGCTGCCAAAGTACAGGCAGGCTATTTTATAGTAAAATACCAGTACGCGGTGCTGGTCTACCTTCAGCTGGTGTTCGGCAATCCGCTCTTCCAGCTCCGGCACCAGGCAAAGCCCTTCGCTGAAAGTGCCTTCCAGGAAATGCCGGTTTATTTTGGCGGTGTACAGGTACACAAAGGCATTGGTGCGGGTGTTCTCGCTGAAATTCTCCTGGTTGTCGTCAATGAAATTTTCCATTTCCTGCAGCACGGCGGTGAACTTCTCATCGTTCATGGTGTAAAAGTGCGCGGTGAGCAGGTTGTGCATGGCTTTAATGTACATGTCTACATCCGTTTTCAGCAGGGAGGGGTATTCCTTGAACAGGTTCACCCACTTCTGCGTATAACGGTAGTACATCACAAAATCCTGCAGAATATAGTAATACCAGCAGTAGGCCTGGTACAGATAGATCTTCTCGTAAAAGCTCATGTGCGTTTTAGCGAGCTGGGGCGCATTCTCTTCAAAAAAGCGCTTCACCATTTCCGCATCCTTCTCATTACGGGCATGGCCCAGCTTCAGGTACAGGCCGTACAGGCGCAGTGACAGGGTGCTGAGGCGGTTAATGCTGGCCAGCTGCTGTTCTATTACCCGGGATTCCTCGCTCAGCTCCTCGGCCCGGTTTTCCAGGCTGCGGGTAATATGGCGGCTTTCTATCAGCTTCTCAAACTCCACAATCTCGTAGGTAAGCATTACCTCTTCCTGCTCTGTGGCCATGCTTTTGGCGCGGGATAGCAGCTTAAGGCTCTGGGTATACAGCCCCTTGTTGTACAGCACCCGGGCATAATCCAGCTGCTCGCGCAGGTCAATCAGCGGGTCTTTTTGTTTGAACAGCAGGCGCAGGCTGGTAAGCAATTGCTTGTACAGATGGGCTTTTACATTGCTGAGCTGCTGTTTCTTAATGGCCGGTATCTTCTTCAGGATCTGCTCTTCATCGTAGTCCTTCATTTTGTCCAGGGTATTAAATAGCTGGATGAAGAGCACATCCTCTTTCGTGTTGTTTTTATTAAAAGCCAGTTGGAAATTCCTTTTTTCTGCTTTTGTAAGTGTTTTTATTAATATGAATAGCGCGTCATGCTGACTGTTGGGCATCGTTATTAAAGTCTTATAAGTAATTGTTTTTCAAGTAAATAATGGTTTTCATTTCACCTTAAACATCGTAATTATACCAAATTTAACGATATGGCAATTAACTATTGACCATTAGATTTGGAGATATAAACTAACAGGAAGCATAAAATTACTTAACAAAGACCAATTTACGCGTTAACAAAACGGGCTTTCCGCCAGGAAAATAACGGGCAGCTATACACGGGAAGTGGTTTTAAAGTGATCAGGATGGGAAAAACATTGGTTGATAAGATATGGGATGCCCACGTGGTGGTGAGTAAACCGGGATTTCCGGATGCCGTGTACATAAACACGCACTTTATTCACGAGGTAACCAGCCCCCAGGCGTTTGACGGGCTGCGCAAGAGAGGTATCCCGGTGTTCCGCCCGCAAAAGACGCGGGCTACAGCAGATCATAATGTACCTACTATTGACCAGCATTTGCCCATTAAGGAGGCGCTAAGCCGTCACCAGGTGGAAATGCTGACCAAAAATACTACCGAATTTGGCGTGGAGCTATACGGCCTGGGCCACCCTTACCAGGGTATTGTGCACGTAATAGGCCCTGAGCTGGGCATTACCCTGCCGGGTATGACCATCGTGTGCGGGGATAGCCATACCAGCACCCACGGAGCTTTTGGCGCTATTGCCTTTGGTATTGGCACCTCGGAGGTTGAGCAGGTGCTGGCCACCCAGTGCATTTTGCAGTACCGCCCCAAACGCATGAAGATCGAGATCAACGGCCAGCTGAAAAAAGGCGTGGTGTCTAAAGATATTATCCTTTATATCATTTCTAAGATCTCCGCATCCGGCGCTACCGGGTATTTTGTGGAGTATTGCGGGGAGGCCATCCGCAGCCTGAGCATGGAAGCGCGTATGACCATCTGCAACATGAGCATTGAAATGGGCGCCCGTGGCGGCCTGATAGCCCCGGACGATACTACGTTCAGCTACCTGCAGGGCCGTGAGTTTGCACCCAAAGGGGCCGACTGGGATAAAGCCCTGGCTTACTGGAAAACCCTGCAATCCGATGCAGATGCGGTGTTTGATACCACCCTTACCTTTGATGCTGCGGATATTGAGCCTATGATCACCTACGGCACCAATCCCGGTATGGGCATGGGCGTTACCCAGCATATTCCGGCACTGGAACAGCTGGAGGCGCAGGAAAGACCCTCTTTCAAAAAATCACTGGATTATATGGCCCTGGAACCGGGCAGCGCGCTGCTGGGCAAAAAGGTAGATTATGTATTTATAGGCAGCTGTACCAACTCCCGCATTGAGGACCTGCGTATGGTGGCCGATTTTGTGAAAGGCAAACACAAGGCCAGCGGGGTAGTGGTATGGATAGTGCCGGGCTCCAAGCAGGTAGAGGCGCAGGCTAAGAAAGAAGGGATCGATAAGATCTTTGAAGAAGCGGGGTTCCACCTACGGGAGCCGGGTTGCAGCGCCTGTTTGGGCATGAATGAGGATAAGGTGCCGGCAGGTATGTACTGCATCTCCACCTCGAACCGCAACTTTGAAGGCCGGCAGGGCCCTAATGCCCGCACCTTTTTAGCCAGCCCCTTAACGGCAGCAGCAGCAGCCATTACCGGGAAAGTGATGGATGTAAGAGAAATGGTGTAAATCTAAAAACAGCAACATGTCCTGGAACGCAAACTTATATAAAAGCAACTACGCCTTTGTTTTTCAATACGGCAACAGCCTTATTGAATGGCTGCAACCGCAGGCCGGTGAACAGATCCTGGACCTGGGCTGCGGCACCGGCGAGCTTACCGCCAAGCTGGCGGCAACCGGCGCACAGGTAACCGGGCTGGATGCTTCCGCTTCCATGATAGAAAGCGCACAACGCAACTTTCCGCAGCTGGATTTTGTAGTGGCCAATGCCGCTTCCTTTTCCCTGCCCAAACAATACGACGCTATTTTTTCCAACGCAGCCCTGCACTGGATGCTGGATAAAGAGGCCGTAGCCGCCCGCATGTACCAGCACTTAAAACCCGGTGGCCGCCTGATACTGGAAATGGGGGCACAGGGCAATGTAGCCAGCCTTTTACAGGCGCTGGAACAGGCCATGCAGCAGCACGGGTATAGCTATGCACCGTTCTGGTATTTTCCCTCTGTAGGGGAGTATACCTCCATATTGGAGAAATATGGTTTTAAGGTGCGGCAGGCGTTTTATTTTGACCGTACCACGGAGCTGGCCGACCCGGAGAATGGCATTATTGATTGGTTTGATATGTTTGGCGATCACTTTTTTGAGAATATACCGGCTGCAACGCGTACAGCTATTTTACAGCAGGCGCAGGAAAGCCTGCGGGCTACCCACTTCCGGGAAGGCAAGTGGTATGCGGACTATGTGCGGTTAAGAATAGCGGCGGTAAAACATTAACTATAATGAAAAAGAATTTTCAACATCTTATTTCCACAGCGGTACCCTTACCGATCGAGAATATTGATACAGACCAGATCATCCCGGCACGCTTCCTGAAAGCTACCACCCGGGAAGGTTTTGGAGAGAACTTGTTCCGCGACTGGCGCTTTGATGCCCACAACCAGCCCAAGCCGGATTTTGTGCTGAATAATCCTTTATATAAAGGAGAGATCCTGGTGGCCGGAAAGAATTTTGGCTGCGGATCCTCCCGCGAGCATGCTGCCTGGTCGCTGGGCGATTATGGTTTTAAAGCAGTTGTAAGCAGCTTCTTTGCAGATATATTTAAGAACAATGCGCTGAACAATTTCATTTTACCCATCCAGGTAAGTGATGCGTTCCTGCAAAAAATATTCAAAGCCATTGAGGCCGATGCGCAGGCCAGGCTGGAAGTGGACCTGGAAGGGCAGTTCATTAAGATCGTTGCCACGGGTGAGCAGGAGGGTTTTGACATTAACCCGTACAAAAAGGCCTGCCTCATCAACGGGTATGATGATATTGACTATCTCCTGAGCCTGCGCAGCAATATTGAGGCGTATGAGGTCAGCAGGGAATTTAACTTTTGATACTAATCAAATGTCCTGCACCGTTATGGAGCAGGACATTTGCATATAATTACAAAACCAAATTAATAACCTAACAAAACCACATGGGTGTCGCTAAAAAGATACTGGTAATTCCGGGAGATGGCATAGGACAGGAAGTAACGGCCTGGGGACAGAAAGTACTGTCTGCTATTGCAGAAAACTTCAAACACGAATTCACTTTTGAAGAAGGCATTATGGGCCATGTGGCTATAGAAGCCACCGGCAACCCGCTGCCCGACGAAACACTGGAAAAAGCCAGGAAAAGCGATGCCATCCTGTTTGGCGCTATCGGGCATGCTAAATACGATAACGACCCCACACTGAAGGTGCGCCCCGAACAGGGCCTGCTAAAGATCCGCAAGGAGCTGGGCCTGTATGCCAACCTGCGCCCTATAAAGCTGTTCGACGAGCTGCTGGAAGCATCCAGCATTAAGCCGGAAATACTGCGTGGCTCCGACATCCTGTTCTTCCGCGAGCTCACGGGCGACGTATACTTTGGTGAAAAGAACCGCACGGCAGACCGTAATACTGCTTCCGACCTGATGATCTATCACCGCTATGAAGTAGAGCGTATAGCCCGCAAAGCATATGAAGCTGCCCGCACCCGCCGCAATAAGGTATGTTCTGTAGATAAGGCAAACGTACTGGAAGCCAGCCGCCTGTGGCGCGAGGTAGTACAGGAAGTAGCCAAAGAATACCCGGATGTGGAAACAGAACATATGTTCATTGACAATGCCGCCATGCAGCTGATCAAAGACCCGAAACGGTTTGATGTGGTAGTGACCGGTAACCTGTTTGGTGATATACTTACGGATGAAGCCTCGCAGATAGCCGGCTCCATGGGTATGCTGGCCTCTGCCTCTGTAGGCGACAGCACCGGGTTCTATGAGCCCATACATGGTTCTGCACATGATATTGCCGGTAAAGGGCTTGCCAACCCGCTGGCCTCTATATTATCTGCAGCGCTGATGCTGGACATTTCTTTTGGATTAAAAACGGAATCCCAGCGCGTGATCAAAGCTGTAGAAGCTACGCTGCGCCAGGGCTACCGCACTATGGATATTGCCAATAAGCATACGGAAAATGCCCTGATCATGGGTACCGATGCAATGGGCGGAAAGGTGCTGGAGAACCTTAATTAAATCTTGTTTACGTTTAAAACCTACATATAAAATGGATAAAAATCGTGTATACGTTTTCGATACTACCCTGCGGGATGGGGAACAGGTGCCAGGCTGCCAGTTAACTACCGTAGAAAAGATAGAAGTGGCAAAAGAGCTGGAGGCACTGGGTGTGGATGTTATTGAAGCAGGTTTTCCCATTTCAAGCCCGGGCGATTTCCAGAGCGTGGTAGAGATCTCCAAGGCCGTATCAGAGCCGGTGATCTGCGCGCTTACCCGTGCCAATACCATGGATATTGATGCCGCAGCAGACGCCCTGCGCTTTGCCAAACGCAAACGCATTCATACCGGTATCGGCTCATCTGATATGCACATTAAATATAAATTCAACAGCACCCGGGAAGATATATTGAAACGTGCAGTAGATGCAGTAAAGTACGCCCGCAAATTTGTGGACGATATTGAATTTTATGCGGAAGATGCCGGCCGTGCTGATAATGAATACCTGGCCCGCATGATAGAAGCAGTGATAGCTGCCGGCGCTACGGTTGTGAACATACCGGACACCAACGGCTACTGCCTGCCCGACCAGTACGGTGCCAAGATCAAGTACCTGATGGATCATGTATCCAACATAGATAAAGCCATTATTTCGGTACACTGCCACAACGATCTTGGTTTGGCTACTGCCAACACCATTGCCGGTGTAATGAACGGCGCCCGCCAGGTGGAGTGTACCATTAACGGTATTGGCGAACGCGCGGGTAATACCTCGCTGGAAGAAGTGGCCATGATCCTGAAAACGCATCATGCCCTGGGATACCATACCGGTATTAATTCCAAACAGATCTACGGCATCAGCAACCTGGTATCTACCATGATGCGTATGCCGGTGCAGCCGAACAAAGCCATCGTAGGCCGCAATGCTTTTGCGCACAGCTCCGGCATTCACCAGGATGGCGTGCTGAAACATCGCGAGAATTACGAGATCCTGAACCCGGAAGATGTGGGGCTGGCTACCAACTCCATTATCCTTACCGCGCGCAGTGGCCGCCATGCGTTAAAGCATCACCTGCAGCGCCTGGATTATAAGCTGGATAAGATAAACCTGGATGAAGTATACCAGCGCTTCCTTATTATGGCCGATCAGAAAAAAGAGATCAGCGATGCCGACTTACAGCAGCTGATGGGCGATGGTGATGAAAAGAACTACAGTGATGACCAGGCTATTAAAGTAACCCTGCTGCAGGTGGTTTGCGGCGATCCGCTGCGCCCTATGGCTACCGTGAAGCTGAAGATCAATGGTACTGAGAAAGAGGCCAGCGCTGCCGGCAATGGCCCGGTAAATGCTACCATTAATGCCATTCATGAGATCATTAAAGATGATATTGACCTGGATGAATTTAGCATACAGGCTATGCACGGCGGTAGTGAAGATGTAAGCAAGGTGAATATGCGCGTTAAGCACAACGGGCAGTCGTACTACGGTTTCGGCTACTCTACAGATATTGTGAGCGCTTCTGTGAATGCGTATGTGGATGCGTTGAATAAGATCTATTAGAATGTAAAATCATAAATGTAAAATTTCAAATGTAAAAGGGAAATGCAGCGATGTAGGTATCCGCTGCATTTCCCTTTTACATTTAGCATTTAGAATTTTACATTTTATATTTTTACAACAACTCTGTTAAATGTTTATAATTCGATTTCACCGTATCCAGCACTTCATCCATACGCCCGCCCAGTATCAGCTTGCTCATGGATAAGGCATAGCCTTTTACCTGCTCCCATTCCACTTTAGGAGGCATGGCCAGCGCCGCGGGGTTGGTCATAATATTCACCAGCACCGGACCTTCATCGTCAATAGCGGTTTGCAGCGCACCTTTCACGCCTTCCGGCGAGTGTACCGTAATACCTTTGAAACCCATGGCCCTGGCTATTACGCCAAAATCCGGGTTCACCATATCCGTTTCATTATCCGGTAAGCCCTGCACTTCCATTTCCAGCTTTACCATACCCAATGCGCGGTTGTTGAACACTATGAGCTTAATAGGCAGGTTATACTGGCGTATGGTGGCCAGGTCGCCCAGCAGCATGGATAAGCCGCCATCGCCACAAAGGGCAAATACCTGCCGCCCGGGATAGGTAAGCGCTGCGCCAATGGCCATAGGCATGGCATTAGCCATAGAGCCATGGTTAAAAGATCCCAGCATTTTGCGTTTGCCCGTAGCTGTTATATAGCGTGCGCCCCATACGCAGCACATACCGGTATCCATGGTGAAAATGGCATCGCCGGCAGCCAGCTCGTTCAGCGTAGCCGCTACATACTCAGGTTGTATATTATTATTGGTGCCGGTTTCTTTTACAAATTTCTGCAGGTGCTCCTTTACCTTATCATACAGCTCCAGCTGTACCTTTAAAAAGTGATCATCTGTTTTAGGTGTAAGAAGCGGCATCAGCGCCCGCAGGGTATCCTTTATGTTGCCGCACAGGCCCATTGCCAGCTTAGCGCGACGGCCCAGTCTTTCCGGCTTTTCATCGATCTGCACTATCTTGTTCTTTACCGGCATAAACGGCGTGTAGGGAAAGTCGGTGCCCAGCAGTAACACCACATCTGCTTCGTGCATGCTGTGGTAGGCCGAGGGGAGGCCCAGCAAACCGGTCATACCTACCTCATAGGGGTTGTTATACTGTATGCCCATTTTGCCGCGGAAAGAGTAACCTACCGGCGCCTGTAACATGCCGGCCAGCTCCACCACCTCTTTATGTGCGGCAGCTGCACCCACGCCGCAAAAGATAGTTACTTTGCTGCTTTCATTTAAAAGGCCGGCCAGGCTTTTCAGCTCATGGTCTGCAGGCCGCAGCACCGTGTCGCTTCTATAATTCTGCATAGCGGTAATACTTTCTTCCGCTGCCATGGCCGATACATCGCCCGGCAACCCGAATACTGCTACCCCTTTATGGTGAATGGCATGCTGTATGGCGCTTTGCAGCATACGCGCAGCTTGTGCAGGGGTGCTGGCCACCTGGTTATAGCAGCTGCAATCGTCAAATAATTTAATAGTATTGGTACCCTGGAAATAATCTGTACCAAATTCCGGGGTATTAATGGTGGAGGCAATGGCTATAACAGGCACGCCCGTACGGTGTGCATCGTATAAACCGTTTATCAGGTGCACATGACCCGGCCCGCAGCTGCCTGCACAGCAAGCCAGCCCTTCCAGCTCGGCTTCCGCAGCCGCCGCGTAAGCGCCCGCTTCCTCATGCCGTACATGGATCCATTTGATCTGGCCATTTCTTCTTACAGCATCATTCAGCTCATTTAAACTGTCTCCGGCCACAGCGTAGATCCTTTTTACGCCGTTTGCTATCAGCATGTCCACTACCTGGTCTGCTACTTTTCTCATGATTCCTTGGTTTTAAAATGAAAAGAATAAATATGGTTTTTCGAAATGGGGTAAATCTGAATGGTAAAGTTAGTGTTTTACAGCCCTGTTCGCTAACCGCGACTTCTATAAGCTCAGTTACAAATCTTGTTCCTGCTTTATGCTGTTCTTATAAAAAAACCTTAAAAAAGGATGTTTATCGTATAGCTGATGGCTATAAAAATGCCGTTTATGCACCGTGTCCAATAGGTCTTGCATCCGGTTGCAAAGAATAGATAAGCTATATATAAGCTATATGTAAGCCATATCAAAGCCATATATGTCCTATCCCTTATAAGAGATGGCTTATCTACGGCTTATCTACAAGTATACCACACCTTTAATATGTGACATACAATAAATCGTCCTGGAACAAGTTTACAGCAACCGCTAATGATCCTGCTTTCGGTTTACATGCTTCAGCTGCCGGCTGATTAACGGGCATGAGGCTGCCATTGCGCAAGGGTAAGGTGCGTCAACAGAACAGTAAGCTTGGAAAGTTTATGGGTTAACGGAAGGTATCAAAACCCAGGTCCAGTAAAGGGTACTTTTGATAATCAGAGAGGTAAAAGTGCCACCACTCCGTTTCCAGGGCGGTAAAACCGTGCTGCTCCATGATGCGGCGTAACAGGGCACGGTTGGCCACTACAGCAGTATCGGCAGGTTGGTAGCTGTAATGCGCTTTTTCCGTAAAATCGTCGTAGCCGGTAGGCATGGGAATGGTATCCCCGCTGGATCTTTGTATGAGGGTAAGATCTACGGCCACACCCCGGTTATGCCCGCTGCCTTTGCGCGGGTCGGCCGCATAGCGGTCGTCGGGTACAATGGTCCACATTTTTTCAGTAACGGCATAAGGCCGGTAAGCGTCAAATATTTTTAAGGCAAGTCCGCGGGCGCTTAGCTGCTGCTGCACGGCCTTTAAGGCTTTGGCAGCCGGCAGGCGTAATAAAACCCTGGGATGCGGGTATAATACCTGTTGTGTAAAGTTATGGGTAGTGGCATAACGCACATCCGTATGAATGCCGGGAATATAACGGGTCACATCTACCAGCTGCTGGTTACTGTCTGCCGCTGCCTGCTGCCGGTACAGGGCAGCGCTGTTCACTACCGGCAAACCATAATGGTTCAGGGGTATCTGCTGTGCAAATAAGCGGTGCCAGCCTGGTATCATTAACAGTAATAAGCTAATCCAGTTGTAGAAAAATACCCTCATCGTTATATGGTTTTCTTAAAATTAGTCAAGAAAGTATACATTACAGGTAAAAAACAATTGTAAACCCCCGCTGAAATTAGGTATTTTAGAACCCTTAAAAAACTAAGGGAAGATGAGTTTATTTCGGTTAGATAATAAGGTGGCGGTAGTAACCGGCGCCGGTAGCGGTATAGGCCAGGCTATTGCTAAATGTTTTGCAGAGCAGGGCGCTTTTGTGCACATTATAGAGCTGAATGAAGATGGCGGTAAAGGCACTGTAGCCGATATTATAGCTGCCGGCGGCAAAGCAAAGGCGCATGGCTGTAACGTAGCGCAGCAGGCCGATGTGATCAAAACCATCGACAGCATACAGGCCGATGGAGGCCGTATAGATATACTGGTGAACTGTGCGGGCATTGCCCACATAGGTAAGCTGGAAACCACTGCCGAAGCGGATTTTGACCGGGTGTTCAGCGTAAATGTTAAAGGCACCTATAACTGTATGTATGCTGTTATCAAACACATGAAGCAGCAGGGCGGTGGCGTGATCCTGAACGTTGCCTCCATTGCCGCTACCGTGGGTATTCCCGACCGTTTTGCCTACTCCATGAGCAAAGGCGCTGTATTAACCATGACCCTTTCCGTAGCTAAAGATTATATACATGATAACATCCGCTGCAACTGCGTATCGCCTGCAAGGGTGCATACCCCGTTCGTAGATGGGTTCCTGCAAAAGAACTACCCGGATAATGTACAGGAGATGTTTGAAAAATTATCCAAAACACAGCCTATCGGCCGTATGGCTAAACCGGAAGAAGTAGGCTGGCTGGCGCTGTACCTGTGCTCTGAGCAGGCTGGTTTTATTACCGGCTGTGATTACCCCATAGATGGCGGTTTTATAAAATTGAATAACTGATAGCCCTTATATTGCAGGATATATCAATCACAGTATGCAACATTTCAGCAAAGTAATTTTAGTAACGGCGATCTCCACCAGCCTCTGGGCCTGCGGTGGCGCCGGCACACAATCCGGCAGCAGCCAGGATAGCACCGCCGCAGCATTTACACCGGCAAAACCTGCCGGCACCGTGCAGGTAACTTTTGAGCAGGATGCGGATACGCCGAAGGTAAAGATCCATTTTGCCATTGCCGATAAAACAATCGACAAATCTTTTGAGCTGCCGCTGGCGCAGGATATGGATTCAGAAGACCTGTACCGCACCGTATGGGACCAGCCCACCAGCTGTTACATTGGCGTGTTAAAAAATAACCGCGGCACCCGTTACTACCATGCCAGCCAGGGCGAAGACGGCGGACTGAAAATTTTCCAGGTAGGTACACCGCCGGAAGCCGTATGGCATTATGCAGAGGGTGAGCTGGGATTAGGTAAAGCCACCAATAAATCAAAGCTAACAGATCATTATAAAAAGAACGTAACCTCCGGTAAGATCATTGCTGATTTTATTGTGCGGCTGGAACCGGCTGCCAGCAAGGATTCCGTACAGCTGTATACAGAGTTTGGCGGTTTAAATGAAAGGAAAACATTGCAGGTACCCGGTGGTTATGCGCCTAAGATACAACCTACAGAAGATCCCGAGCACTGTATATTCGGTTTGCAGCGGGATGATGGATTTGATCCGGTGCTGGATATAAAAGTGGAGAACGCGAAGCTGATACTGAAAGAGCTGGGAAGAGTGCAGTAGTAGTCAATTACGAATTATTCAATTACGAATTACGAATTGTGATCTAAGCGATTTTTAGTTTGTAATGCTTAAACAGGAAAATATTTACAAATGAAACTGATACGATTCGGACAACCAGGTGAGGAGAAACCAGGGGTAGTTACAGCAGATGGCAGCTTTGATGTAAGCGCTTTCGGAGAAGATTACGGTGAAAGATTTTTTGAGACCAACGGGCTGGAACGCCTGGCGCAATGGTGGGCTGCCAATGGTGGAACAGCGCCCCGCGTACCGGATAATACACGCCTGGGAGCACCCATACAGCGGCCTTCCAAGATCATTTGCATTGGCCTGAACTATGCCGATCATGCGAAGGAAAGCAATATGCAGATCCCCACGGAACCGATCGTGTTCTTCAAAAGTACGTCCTCACTGGTAGGCCCCAACGATAACCTGATCATTCCCAGGAACAGCAAAAAAACAGATTGGGAAGTGGAGCTGGCTGTAGTGATCGGCAAAAAAGCCACTTATGTGGAAGAAAAAGATGCGCTGGATTATGTAGCCGGTTATGCGCTGCATAATGATTATAGTGAGCGCGAGTTTCAGCTGGAACGCAACGGGCAGTGGGTAAAAGGCAAAAGCGCCGATACCTTTGCGCCGCTGGGCCCCTGGCTGGTTACCAAAGATGAAATAAAGGATGTAAATAACCTGGGCATCTGGTTAAGCCTCAACGGTAAAAAAGTGCAGAATGGCACTACTGCCAACCTGATCTTCAGCGTGCCTTTCCTGGTGTCTTACCTGAGCCAGTTTATGAGCCTGTTGCCGGGTGATGTGATCTCAACCGGTACGCCCGCAGGCGTAGGCCTGGGTATGAACCCGCAGGTATATATTAAGGAAGGCGATGTAATGGAGCTGGGCATTGATGGTTTGGGTACTTCCAAACAAACAGCTTTTGCCTGGAAATAATAATTATTCCACTCAACGTGTTAATGCAGATAGTTATGAAAAGATATTGCCTGGCACTGGACCTCAAGAATGATCCGCAGCTGATAGCGGAGTACGAAAAATATCACCAGGCAGTATGGCCGGAGATCAGGCAAAGCATTAGCGGCAGTGGTATTGAGAACATGGAGATCTACCGGGTTATGAACCGTTTGTTCATGATCATGGAAGTGAATGATACTTTCTCCGCTGAAAAGAAAGCGGCTGCGGATGCTACCAATCCTAAGGTACAGGAATGGGAAGCGCTCATGTGGAAATATCAGCAGGCATTGCCTATTGCAAAACCCGGAGAGAAGTGGATAGTGATGGATAAGATATTTTCTTTAAATGCATAAAGCTTAAAGCACAAAGCATAAAGCATAATGCAGAAGGCTTTATGCTTTATGCTTTTGGCTTCAGCTCAAATTCCCATTATGATCATCGATTCCCATCAACATTTCTGGAAATACCACCCGGTGAAAGATGCCTGGATCACAGACGATATGAAAGTGATACAGGACGATTTTTTGCCGCATAACCTGCTGCCTGTATTGCAGCAGAACGGCGTAGATGCCTGCGTGGCCATACAGGCCGATCAGTCGGAAGAGGAAACACAATTCCTGCTGGACCTGGCCGCAGCACATCCTTTTGTGAAAGGTGTGGTAGGCTGGGTTGACCTGCGCGCCGAGAACCTGGAAGAACGCCTGCAGCACTATACACAATTCAAAACGCTGAAAGGTTTCCGCCATATTGTGCAGGGTGAGCCGGATCCGGCCTTTTTATTAAAGGAAGGGTTTTGTAAAGGCATCCGTGCATTACAGCCTTATAATTTTACGTACGATATTCTCGTATATCCCATACAGTTACCCGCAGTAGAAAAATTCGTGCAGCTGTTCCCGCTGCAAAAGCTGGTGATAGATCATATGGCCAAACCTTATTGTAAAACAGGTGATATAGCTACCTGGGAAAAAAGCATGCGCACTATAGCAGCATCCTCCAATGTATATTGCAAAATAAGCGGGCTGGTAACGGAAGCCGACTGGCAAAACTGGACGGCTGATACGTTTAAGCCTTACCTGGATGTAGTGCTGGAAGCCTTTGGCCCGCAGCGCCTGATGTATGGGTCCGACTGGCCGGTGTGTTTGGTGGCAGGGCAGTATGCAGAGGTTAAAGGCATGGTAACGGACTACATCAGCGGGTTAAGCAAAACAGAGCAGGCCGCCATCATGGGGGGGAATGCCGCTGCGTTCTACAACCTTGTTTAACAGTACATTTATTTATTGATTCTTATTGAAAACGTTTTCAAATAACAACTTATGGATCTGGGATTAAAAGATAAAGTGATCATTGTAACCGGCGGCGCCAAAGGTATTGGAGAAGCTATTTCCAGGCTGGTAGCAGCAGAAGGCGCTATTGCCGTAATTGCCGGCCGCAGCGCGGTTGATAATGAAAAAACAGTAGCTGCCATTAAAGCGGCTGGTGGTAAGGCTTTTGGCATTGAAGCTGAGCTGGGCGACCCTGCTGCCTGCAAAAAAGTGATTGATGCTACCGTAAAAGAATTTGGCACCCTGCACGCGCTGGTGAACAATGCCGGTGTAAATGATGGTGTTGGCCTGGAAAGCGGCAGCCCGGAGAAGTTCATGGCATCGCTGCAAAAAAATGTATCGCACTACTATAACCTGGCGCATTATGCATTGCCTTATCTGAAACAGAACAAGGGCAGCATAGTGAATATCGGCTCTAAAGTAGCTACCACCGGCCAGGGTAACACTTCCGGTTATGCCGCTTCCAAAGGCGCTATTAACGCCTTAACAAGGGAGTGGGCGGTTGAGCTGCTGCCATTTTCTATTCGCGTAAATACCGTAATACCTGCTGAAGTATGGACGCCGCTGTATGAAACCTGGATCAGCTCTTTACCCAATCCTAAGGAAAAGCTGGCCTCCATTGTTGCTAAGATCCCCCTGGAACAGCGTATGACCACCTCTGAAGAAATTGCCGGTATGACGGTATTCCTGTTATCCGCACAATCATCGCACACCACAGGGCAGATCATTTATGTGGATGGCGGGTATACACACCTCGACAGATCGATCTAAAACAGCAGTTAGCCTTTAGCCAGCTAATAGCTAAAAGCTTATATTTAACTACCACTAAACTTTTTCCCTATGGCTGGAGCCACTGTTTCCACGAATTCTGTAACTGCGGTTACGGACAGTAAGAAAAGCTACTTATTCCCGTTCATTCTGGTTACCAGCCTGTTCTTCCTGTGGGGACTGGCTTACGGCCTGCTGGATGTGCTGAACAAACATTTCCAGGAGGTGTTGAATATTACTAAAACCCGCTCCACCTTATTACAGCTGGCCTACTTTGGCGCTTACTTCCTGATGGCTTTACCCGCCAGTATTTTCATGAGTAAGTACGGTTATAAAAAAGGCATCATCTTAGGGTTACTGCTATATGCAACAGGTGCGTTCCTGTTTTACCCATCAGCCCATTATGCCAACTTTGACGCCTTTTTGCTATCGCTGTTTGTGCTGGCCAGCGGGCTTACCTGCCTGGAAACAGCTGCCAACCCATATGTAACGGTACTGGGCAGTGCAGAAACATCAGAGTTCCGCCTGAACCTTTCCCAATGTTTTAATGGGGTGGGTTCTTTCCTGGGACCGGTAATTGGCGGTGCCTTGTTCTTTAGCGGTGATAAAGAAGCTGCAGGTAACCTGAGCTCCGTACAGTCAACATATATCGTGATCGGCGCAGTGGTGCTGCTGATCGCATTTTTCTTTTACAGAACCTCCTTACCGGAAATAAAAGAAGTAAGCACGGAAGAAGGTGCGGGCAGCATACAAACAGCCAAACCGCTGTTTGCGCACAGCCATTTTGTATGGGGCGTAATTGCACAATTCTTTTACGTAGCCGCACAAGTGGGTGTGGGTGCGCTTTTCATTAATTATGTAACGGAATACTGGCAGGGCGCCACCAGTGAAAAAGGCGCTTACCTGTTAGCCGTTAGCCTGATATTGTTCACTGCCGGCCGTTTTGTAGGCACCGCAATTATGAGAACAATAGCTCCCAATAAGCTGCTGGCTGCCTATGCGCTCATAAACGTGGTGTTGTGTATGCTGGTAATGGCTGGTAAAGGCGCCATTTCCGTATATGCGCTGATGGCCATTTTCTTTTTCATGTCTATTATGTTCCCTACCATCTTTGCATTAGGCGTAAAGGACCTGGGTGTGCACACGAAAAAGGGCGGCGCATTCATTATCATGTCTATTGTGGGTGGTGCGGTTGTACCGTATGTAATGGGTGTTATTGCAGATAGCCAGTCTACCGCCGGCGCTTACGCCGTGCCGCTGGTATGTTTTGCCATAGTGTTCTATTACGGCTGGAAAGGATATAAAAGAGCTTAACACATCATTTTTCCCGGTTCCGCAAATTCATTGTAATTTACTGTAGTAAAACATACGATGAATTTGCGGAACTTTCATTTATACCTGCCTGCTGCCTGCCTTTGTCTGCTCCTTTTCACCGGGGCCAATATCTTTCATAGCGCTCCCATGCAATTACAGTTCACCCATGTGGTGAATGGAAAACCCATGGCGCTGCAAACGGGCATTTACACGAATGCGGTGGGCGATTCCTTTAACATTACCACGTTCAAATATTACTTGAGCAACTTTTCGCTCACTAACAGCAGCGGGCAGGAAGTAAGCCTGCAACCGGCCTATTTCCTGGTAAATGAAAGCGATACCGCTTCAAAGACCATTACCCTGCCATCCATCCCGGAAGGTATTTACAGCAGTATTTCCTTTTTGATAGGGGTAGATAGCATCCGTAATATGAGCGGTGCGCAAACCGGCGCTTTAGACCCTGTGAACGGTATGTTCTGGACCTGGAACAGCGGCTACATTATGGCTAAGCTGGAAGGCTTGTCGCCCGTATCCAAACAACCTAATAAGCTGATAGAATTTCATATTGGCGGTTTCCAGGGCACGCGTAATACGCTGCGCAGGGTAACGCTTACTTTTGCCAAACCATTTGCATTACCGCAGCCGGAACCGGTGGTAATGCCCATTGTAGCCGATGCCTATACCTGGTTCAGCCAGCCGAATGCAGTTAGCTTTCAGCACTTATCGTCCTGCACTACGCCGGGGGCGCAGGCTATGCGCATTGCAGATAATTACCAGCACATGTTCAGTATAAAGAGGGATCAGTGAAGGCTGTTTATTTCATAACGTTTTTTTGCCTGCTGCTTTTGCTGGCCGCTTCCGAAGCTAATAACCGGAAAGCTGAAGCAATTGCGGTTCCCGAACCTTACCACCTGGAGCTGCCGCCCGGCTTACCTGCCCCGGTATATGACCTTTCACAGAACCCGCTTACCAAACAGGGTATTGCGCTGGGCCGGCACTTGTTTTACGATCCCAAGCTTTCCCGCGACAGCAGCATTTCCTGCGGGTTTTGCCATCAGCAGTTTGCAGCCTTCGGGCATTTTGATCATGCCCTGGCGCATGGGGTAGAAGGGCGCATAGGCACCCGCTCCGTACCTACCTTGTTCAACCTGATCTGGCAAAAGAATTTTATGTGGGATGGGGGCGTGAACAACCTGGAAATACAGCCGCTCACCCCCCTTACTGATGAAAATGAAATGGGTATGGACCTGGCCGTTCTGATAAAACGCCTGCAGGCCGATGCCGGTTACCGTAAAATGTTCAAGGCGGCTTATGGTACGGAGGAGGTGAACAGCCAGCGTTTATTCAGGGCTATTACACAGTTCCTGGCCATTATGATCTCTTTCCAGTCCAAATATGACAGCGTAATGCGTAAGGCCCCTGGCGTAGCCTTTACGCCCGAAGAACAGGAGGGCTATGTGATCTTTAAGCAAAAGTGCGCAGCCTGCCATAAAGAGCCTTTTTTTACGGATTACAGCTATCGTAACAATGGCCTGCCTTACCTGCCTAATTTAAATGACGTTGGCCGTATGCGCATTACCAGCAGCACCGGCGATTACCTGAAATTTAAGGTGCCTACACTGCGCAACATCCTGAAAAGCTCGCCCTACATGCATGACGGGCGTTTTTTTGATATTTACCAGGTATTTAATCAATATGCCCATGGCATAAAACCCGGCGCCAGCCCTACTGTAGACCCCCTGGTGAAAAATGGCATTCCCCTGTCCGACAAAGAGCAGCGGGAGCTGTATATGTTCCTGAACACGCTCACTGACCCCGGTTTTATTGCCAATTCGTCATTCAGCGAAATTCTTATACAATAGCCTGCATATTTAACTTACTTGAAACCAGTAAACTGTGAATGGCAGTAATTTATACCTGTTTTCCAAGCATGGTTTTTGCCTTTGTACCGGCATGATGAAACACATTAAAACAGGGTTCAAAATTTTAGTGGTAATTGCCATACTGACCCCGCCTTTATGGCTGGGCCGGGAAAAAAAGCGACCTGTGGTAGTGGCGAAAAAGTCAGACATGGGCACGGCCAGTTATTATGCGAATAAGTTCGAGGGCCGCAAAACGGCCAGCGGAGAAGTTTTCGATAATGACAGCATGACCGCCGCCCATAACACCTTACCATTAGGTACCCTGGTTAGAGTAACTAACCTGAGCAACGGCCGCTCCGTGATCGTTAAGATCACCGACCGCCTGCATGCCACTAATTCCCGCATCATTGACCTTACACAAACTGCTGCGCGTGAATTGGGCTTTTTAGCAAAAGGCCTTGCACGTGTGAGAGTAGAAAAGGTGTAGGGAATAGTTCTTTTTTATGGTTAAAATGCGCAGCAGTTATGCTGCGCATTTTTATTTTTTGCTGCGGGTAAAGCAGGTGGTTAAATGATCATTGACCATACCTGTTGCCTGCATATAGGCGTAACAGATAGTAGAGCCCACAAATTTAAATCCTCTCTTCAGCAGGTCTTTGCTCATGGCATCTGAGATGGGCGATTTGGGCGGTATTTCACTCAATGTTTTAAAGTGATTAATAACCGGCTTGTGACCTACAAACTGCCAGATATATTTATCAAAGCTGCCGAACTCTTTTTGTACGGCTAAAAAGGCTTTAGCATTGCCGATGGTGGCGGCTACCTTTAACCGGTTGCGGATAATGCCGGGATCCTGTAACAGCTTTTCTACTTTTTTGTCGGTATAGCGCGCGATCTTTTGCGCATCCCAGTTATCAAATGCTTTACGGTAATTTTCGCGTTTAGTGAGCACCGTATACCAGCTTAGGCCGGCCTGCGCACCTTCCAGGTTCAGCATCTCAAACAGGCGGGTATCATCATGCAGGGGAATGCCCCATTCATTGTCGTGGTAGTCTTTATAAAGCTGGTCTTTTGTTGACCAGCCGCAGCGTGATTTATTATCCTCCATAGATTTAATTACTAATTACGAGCGAAATGCGAAGCATTCATGAATGCCATTGAAAATAAATAATGTTTATGAATAATTAAGGATTGCATGCTTACAACACCATCCTCTGCTTTTAAAATGATCAAAAACGGACAAGCCTGTACCGGAAGCGGACAGGATGTGATATTGTAAATGGTTAATAATCAATGAATATTGACAGCGGCATGCCGTTGGTAATCCTGTTGGCATCACATTATTCACCATTCAATGTTCAAATAATTATGAAAAGGTTTAAGCATTTATTATTCACGGCCCTTGTGCTTTTCGTGTACACCGCCCATGCACAGGAGCTTGTTAAGCATATAGACAGCAGCTTTAACGCACAATACAAGGCGCACGAATTTTCCGGCAATGTGCTGATAGCGGAAAAAGGGAAAGTAGTTTATGAAAGATCTTTCGGGTATGCAGACCTGGAGCATAATGCCCTGAACTGCTCTGTATCTGCTTTTCAGCTGGCCTCTGTATCAAAAATATTTACATCGGTAGCGGTGCTGCAGCTGAAAGAAAAAGGGCAGCTACAGCTGGATGATGCCGTGGTAAAGTATTTACCTGCTTTCCCCTACGAAAACATTACCATCCGGCATTTGCTGTCACATACTTCCGGCCTGCCCGATTATCAGATGTTTGAACAGCCGCACCGGGAAGATACCACCCGCATTTTTAACAATGAAGATATTATTCCTGCGCTGAAAGCCGCTCACCAGACATTACGTTCCCAACCCGGTGAAAGCTGGAGCTATTCCAATACCGGCTATGGATTGCTGGCCCTGATCGTTGAAAAGGTAAGCGGTGAAAAGTTCGAGGACTACCTGAAACAGCATGTTTTTAAGCCGGCGCATATGAAGTATACGTACATAGCAACATCGCTCATGTTCCCGAATAATAAGAACCGCACCAGGAACTATGATTTCCAGGAGTACGCCCCCGGTAATCTGAAGCAGGTATACAGCTTTCAAAGAAATAAGATCCCCACGCTTATACTGGGCAACATTGTAGGCCCCGGCCATGTGGTAAGCACCACCCGCGACCTGCTGCAGTTTGATGAAGCCTTATACAACGGCACGCTGCTGCAGCCGGCTACCCTGGAAGAAGCGCTTACACCGGTAAAGCTGGCTAACGGTACCCCGGCGCTTACAGGCTGGGCTAATGGCCGGTCATACTACGGTTTGGGCTGGATGATCCTGTGCGATAGTACCATGGGTAAAGTGGTATGGCATTCCGGTGGCGCACCCGGCATAGTAACTGCTTTTATCAGGAATATTACCCGCCACCAAACAGTGATTGCGCTGGATAATGTTACCCACCGTGGCCTGCATACAGCTAGTATTAATGCGCTGTGTATGCTGAATGATCAGCCGGTGTTTGTTGGCAAACAGTCTCTGGCGCATGCATATGCACGCAAGCTGTTTGAGCAGGGACCGGAAGCTGCCACCACACTTTTTAATACACTGAAAGCAGATACTGCGCATTACTTCATGGATGAGCAGGCTCTGAACATCTGTGGCCTGCAGCTGCTTTTCGATGGTTACCTGGAAAAAGGGCTGGATGCTTTACAGCTGAACACCGTGCTATTTCCCAACAGCTGGAATGTGTATGATAGTTTTGCAGAAGCTTTGTTGCTGAATGGTAAAGAGCAGTCGGCCATTGCCATGTATAAGAAATCAATTGCTATGAATCCTGATAATGAGGGCGGGAAGGAGGCGCTGCGGAAAATTCATAATTAATCATTGTTGTCCGGTAAAAGATCCAGGCTTATTTGAATCGTATACTTTTGGCTACAACAAAAGGTGTTTAGGCTAAACCTGTCTTTGGGGACATTCTCATTTTTGTATCAACAAAATGATACAATAATGGAGATAAAAAAACGCACGAACCGTCTTGTTCTCATCCTGGCCTTTTGCCTGTCCGGCGCAGTATCAATAGCCCAGTCAACAGGCAATTTTAAAGGGAAAATAATTGACCAGTCAACAAAGCAGCCTATAATTGGAGCAAGTGTTTATCTTGAACGAAATCAATTTGGAACTACTACAGATTCGATGGGCGTTTTTACGATCAATAATATATCTATTGGCAGTCATACAGTAACAATCTCACATGTTGGATTTCAAACAAAGTTTATCAGTGAAATAATAATAGCTGCCAACAAAACCTATTATGCTGAATATGAGTTATTGAAGGAATTAGGTAAATTGAATGAGATTGTTGTTACTGCCAATAAATTCACCAGTGAAACAAATCCACTGACACCCGTTTCAACATTTTCCTATTCAAGAGAAGAGATCTTTAGAAACCCCGGCGCACAGGGGGATATCATGCGGGCTCTCTCCAGCCTGCCGGGGGTTGTAAGCAGCGGAGCGCAGTTTTCTGCTATAGCAGCAAGGGGACAGGGTACGCGCGATAATCTTTATATGGTGGATGATATTCCAATGTTTGATCTGTCGCATTTAGAGGCGGAAGGGTATAGCTCGGGGTTTAATGATCCCAATGGCGGCCGGTTCAGCATTTTTGCTCCCAGGGTTATTGATAATGTGCTTTTTCAAAATGGTGGTTTTGATGCAGGGTATGGGAGACGCTCCTCCTCCTTGTTAGGACTTGGCATAAAGGAAGGGAATAAAGCCAGTTGGTCGTTGAGCGGACAGTTTGACTTATTGGGAGGTACGGTAATGGCTGACGGACCCATATCTAAAAAGACAAGTGTTTTTGCTTCTGCCAGGTACCAGAATTTTGCAGCACTTATCAGTATCCTGGATGAGCAACGCTCATCAATTTCTTATGGCGACTATATAGTAAAAACCACGACACAAATAAATCAAAAGAACAAGCTATCCATTATAGCTATGTATAATCCGGAAAGACCCTATAAAACCATAGATGACGTTGAATCCGGGCTGAATTTGAATGATGACAATAGTGGCGGTACCATGCTATTTAACCACAGAGGCAACAAAGCATTAGTGGGGCTTAACCTTCGTACGCTTCTCAATTCAAACAGCTATCTAAAAAATGTACTATACTATCGTTCTTCATCTGTGGATAACCGTTTTGGAAGGTACAATCCATCTATTGATTCAAATGGCGTAGTGATAGATCCAAAATTTGGTAACTATGAAGACGAGTTAAGAACTATCAGAAACAGTCAGCGGGAATTTGGCTATCGCTCTATTTATACGCAACGTTTTAATAAGGTGACATTAACTGCGGGTGTTGATGTTATGCTTGTTAACCTGGACTATGCAAGAACACTAAGCCATGATGACACACTCTATTCCTACAGAACAAGAGACATTCCTTTTAATTCAACGGAACACTACCAGATAGTGAGCCCCTTTCAATACAATTCTACATTTAAAGACAATGCTTTTAACGGCTCCGGCTACATAACGTTATCCTGGAAGGTGACCGAAGCCCTTACCCTCAATCCAAGCCTGCGTTATGACTATACAGGATTTACCGAACAGCACACTGTGTCGCCACGATTAAGCGGCAGCCTGCAGCTTAACGATAAGCAAAGCATCAATTTTGCATCGGGCATATATTACCAGGACGCGGCATACGCCGATATTGCCGGGCAAGCTCAGGGTAACAAGCTGAAAAATGAACGTTCTATACAGTCCGTTGCCGGATATAAAATACAATTTTCAAACGATTTAAAGTTTGTAGCCGAAGGCTGGCACAAGAGGTTTGATGATGTAGCCGTTCAGCCGAACAGAAACCAAAGCTATATCACAAACGACGGCAGCGGGTATGCTTATGGCGCCGATGTTAGCATAACCAAACGGCTTTCCCAAAATTACTATGGACAACTGAGCTACTCATATATACAAAGTAAGAGAGACGACCATAATGGAATGGGTAACTACGACTATAACTTCAGCATCCCGCATACTATTAGTTTATTGGCCAGCTACAAGCCCAATAACAAATGGGTATTTTCAGGCAAATTCCGTTATAGCACCGGCCGCCCAACAGACAGTTATATCATCCATACAAACGTATTGAATAATCCGGCTTATCTAAGGTATTCACAGGAAATAACAGGCATTAATGGATCACGTTTGCCCAGCTTTTTAAGCTTTGATATGAGGGTTGATTACAATGTTCAAAGAAAGTGGGGGACGTTTTCTGCCTTTGTTGATCTAGTAGATATCAACAACCGGTTTAATGTAAACACTGAAGTATTTGTCCCCAATACCGGAAGGGTATTTAATGCAGGTCTTGGTGTTTTTCCAACATTTGGAGTAAGGGTGGAAATATAATAATCATAAAATCAGAAAAAATGCAGCTTAAAGGCAGTACCGTCTTAATCACAGGCGGAACAAGCGGAATAGGTCTGGAACTTGTAAAACAATTGTATGGACAAAGCGCTGATATTATCATCACCGGTCGTAACCTGGATGGTTTGAACGATGTAAAAGACCGGTTCCCCAATATCCATGCATTTCAAAGTGACGTAAGTAAGCCTGATGACATTCAGCAGCTTTATGGAAAAGTTACCCGGCAGTTCCCAAAAACTTAATATCCTCACGATGCATATCGAAGCGGGTAATGAACAATCGGCCGAAAGCAAATGGTTGCACGGATGGCGCAGGACTGCGCTGTTAATAACGCTTCTGTTTGTGAGTATTTTCAGCCAGATAGACCGGATCTTACCTTTCATTCTGGCTGAATCTATTAAAGCAGAGCTGAGGCTAAGCGATACACAGCTCGGCCTTATCATGGGAATGGCATTTGCCGTTTGCTTTTCAATTGCTTCATTACCGCTTGCACGTATATCCGATATTGGCCGGGCTAAGCAAGTGTTATTTGCCTGTATTGTCATTTGGAGCTTGATGACTGGCATAGGTGGATTGGCTACAGGATTTGTGTTGTTAGCGCTGTCCCGCCTGGGCGTGGCACTTGGCGAGGCAGGCGGAACGCCTGCCAGCCATGCCATGATTGTCAGCAAGATCCCTGAAAAATTTAGTGGGCGGGCCATTGGACTATTTTCAATGGGTATTCCCCTCGGAACGATGATAGGATTCGCTATGGGTGGAATGGCAGGCGACACAATAGGCTGGAGGAATACCCTTTTTGTTGCCGGTGCTTTCGGGCTGCTGTTAGCTGTACTGGTTTTGTTTTTTACAATAAATAATAAAGTGAACAGGCAAAATTACAGCGGCGAAGAAAGTTTTCTTGCCGCTGCCCGTACCTTATTGGCCAGGCCAACGTTTATGTGGTTATTTATTGCAACGAATTTTGTGGGATTTGCCTCCGCTCCATTCTATTCTTTTTCCGCTCCATTTTTGATAAGAACCCACGGGCTTACTGCCAGCCAGGTTGGGATCTCATTCGGCCTGCTGCAAGGTGTAATGGGTATAGCCGGAACGCTTGTTGGAGGAAAAGTATTCGATAACGCAGTAAATAGCGGTTCCAAAAAAGTAATGCATCCGCCGGCAATTGTTTTCGGGATTTCAGCTATAACTACTTTAGCTGCGTTGTTTGTTCCGGTTGGCTGGCTGTCCATCGCCCTGTTTGTTCCGGGTATGTTTTCATTTGCTTTCCTGTTGCCCCATGGCTTCGAAGCAGGGCACCTGGTTGCCGGACCCGGGAAGCAGGCATTGGCTTCCGGATTGCTCATGCTTGGCTCAGGTTTGTTGCCGGCGACAGTTTCTCCTCTTTTAGTTGGATGGATAAGTGATAAAGCAACCACTCAGGGAATAGAAAACGGATTACGGCCAGCGATGGTATTGATCCCCATCTTTACCTTGCTTTCAGGCATAACCTGCTTCATCATCAGCAGAAAACTAAGCATTCGCAACTGCATGAGTTAACACAAGTAAGTATCTTTGAATACTCAGTATTCCTGGTCTTACTTACCTGGAAGAATAAATTAAACCAATACATTTCGAAAATGAGCGAAGCAATGAATAATAATAAAATAATACGTATAAAAACTATAGCCGAAGGGCACAAGGCGCAACAACTACCTCCGCCCGCCCACCCGCTTATCAGTATCGTGAATTGTGAGGATATGAATCCAAGGGCGGTCGGGGATCCAGGTGTCAGAGTTTTGTTGGATCTATACACTGTTTCATTAAAAAACGGGTGTGACAAAGTGCCTTATGGGCAGCAACAATATGACTTTGACGAAGGGGTGATGGCGTTTATGGCGCCCAATCAGCTTTTAGGTGTAAGGGAAAATATTTCCGCCCCACAACCTAAAGGCTGGATGATGTTTATACACCCTGACTTTTTTTGGAATACAACTTTGGCAGATAAAATAAGGCAGTACGAATTTTTTGACTATGCAGTAAATGAAGCCTTATTTCTTTCTGAGAAGGAACAATCACTCATCAACGGTATTGTTGATAATATACGCCAGGAGTATCACTCGAATATCGATAAATTCAGCAAACAGATTATTATTACTCACCTGGAAAATCTGTTCAGTTATGCTGAGAGGTTTTATAACCGCCAGTTCATTACGAGGGAAAAAACCAACCACCAAATTCTGGGCAAACTGGATAAGCTGCTTTTGGATTACTTCAATAGTGATGATCTGACGCTAAAAGGTTTGCCAACGGTTCAGTTTATATCGGAAGAACTCAGGGTTTCGCCTGGTTATTTAAGAGGTTTGCTCAAAACCCTTACCGGACAGAATACACAACAACACATTCATGATAAATTGATTGAAAAGGCTAAAGAAAAACTCTCAGCCACCAACTTATCGGTAAGTGAAATAGCCTATGAATTGGGCTTCGAGCACATGCAGTCTTTCAGTAAACTGTTTAAACAAAAGACAAAACAAACTCCTTTAGAATTCAGGGCAAGGTTTAACTGATTGGCATTGTAACCTGCCAAACCTCAGCTGGCAGTGATAATTATAACTTTGTTGCCAGTGCTTTCACCTGCTTTTTATACTCCTTTAGTTCTGTAATAGTTTGTTGTATAAAGCTATTGTCTTCCAGCTTGCCTACTACAGCTTCCATATCTGCTTTGTTCTCGTAGGTCATGCTGCGGTAGGGGTTCTGGTAATCTTTTTCACGGGAGTGGTAAATACCTTCTGTGATCCAGCTCATGGTGGTAACGGATTGTTCCAGGTTTTGCTGAAAGCGTTCAGCGGTAAATGTTCTGGCGCTAAGGCCCTGTACATACAAAAGACTGGCTACTGCATGCTCCAGCTTTTCCTGTGCATATTGTTGTCCAAGCTGTTCATAGGTTTCATGCAGCTGTGCCCAGCTGCTGATCTTCCCTTTCTTGATCTTAGTTTTCAGCTCGTCGACCGTGGAGGCTTTCATCAGCTGCCCGCCAACATTGATCCAGGGGCCGCGTTTGGCGGTTTTGGCAAGTGATTGCAGCGCGGCAAAAGAATCAATGCCTTGCGCCAGTATATTCCGGATGCCGTATAACACTACCAGCTCACGGAACAGGGGATAGGCCTGGTGTACTTTCAGCAGCTGCGCTTTGCGCTGGCTGTTCTCCATACCGTGTACCAGTATGGTAAGCTTAGCTGCTTCTTCCGGTTGTTGCAACAGCAGCGCTTTACCTTTTTGCAGCAGCTCATTTTCGCTGAGCATGTCTGTTGCTTGTCCCTGTGCGGCATACCAGGCCTGTGCTGTAGCCATTTCCATAATGGGCAGGGAGGCCAGTATTTCTTCTACACTATCCGGCGCCAGGTAATCATATTCTATGAGCTGGGTTTTGTCGGTACGTTTGTCGCGATCCACATATTTCCAGGAGTTACGGGCCAATGCATACATATTATGCAGGAACCAGTAGCCGGGCATTATTTTCAGCGTATTATCATGCTCGCTGTTCAGGATCAGGCTAAAGGGAATGGGAATGTGCAGCTCCTGCATGTAAGTGCCTTTGGCAATTAATGCAAAGCTGGCAAACTTGGAATTATGTTTCAGGCTTACACACAGGCCCGGCCAAAAACCCCGCCCGGCAATGATCTCACCATCAGCGCCGCGTGAGTTATGGTTGGAGCCAATGGTGGCGCCGGCCGCCATATTACTTTGCCCCATGATAAGGGCCGCACACAAAAAGGAGTTGTTATGGTGCTGCTCATGCGCCGGGAAAATAAGCGAGTTCAATACTTCGCAGCAGGAAATAGTAGCGTTGTTGCCCAAGTAAGAGTTGATCAAACGGGCGCCATACTTTAGCTGTGAATGGGAGGCCATTACAAAACGCACGGCCTTTACGCCATAGAACACGCGGCAGCCGTAACCAATAATACCGTTCACCAGCTCGCAGCCTTCGCCTATTTGCGATGCTGCACCTGCCATGCTGTTAATGGTGAGGTTCTTTAATTTATTAGCGCCTTTGAGGTAGGCATCGCTGCCAATGGTTACATCTTTAATGATCTTACAGTTCTTGATCACGCTGCGGTCGCCTACCACGCCGTAGTAGCCGCGTTTTTTATCAAACTGTTTTTCAGTGAATGCTTTGAACTTCGCCTGCAGGGCATCGTCATCGCGGTTGCGGGTCCACAGGTAGGCGTCGCCGGGTAGCATGCCATCAAAGGGCATTACGCTGCGGCCGCCGTTCTCATTACACAGCTCCAGCCATATGCGCACATTTTCCGGCTCGCCTTCTTTTATAATACCGTTCCCAAACTTGGAATGATCGGTAGTGGCCATTTCATTAACATTGGCAATGATCACCTCATTACCGATGATGTAATGCGAAAGGAAATTCACATTATGCACTACCACGTTATCGCCAAAATCGCAGGCGCAGATAGTGCTGTTATATAAGCCTACCGGCAAACGCAGGTTATGGAATTCCAGGAAATAGGGTTCCAGCTTGCCAATACGCACCATGCCAAAAAAGTGGCAATGCTTTACCAGGCGGGCATCAAATTCGTTGGCTACAAAGATCTGGTTCCAGTCGTCAGAGGTATTATCGTTCTGTACAAGGGTTTCTATTTCAAGTGCGTTCAGCTTGCGGTATCCGTTCCGTTTGCCCCATTGCTCATTACGCAGGTAGTATTCATCTTTGCCTTTGGGCAGGGAGGTTTCATCTATAAATTGGTACCCCAGCTGGCTTAGTGGTTTTTTCTGAATGTGGTTCATGGAATTTTTTTGGGATGAATAAGCAGAAAGTAAGATCCATTTACTCAACGGTTACCGACTTGGCTAAGTTCCTTGGCTTATCTACATCATATCCTTTCAGTACGCCTATATGATAGGCCAGCAATTGTAAGGGGATCGTGGAAATCACCGGCGCCACCAGCTCATCTGCTGCTGGCACTTCTATCACATCATCGGCCAGGCCGCTAATGGTGGTGTCGCCTTCTGTAACAATGGCTATCACCTTGCCTTTGCGGGCTTTGATCTCCTGTATGTTGGAAACTATTTTTTCATAGTAGCTGTCGCGGGTAGCTACAAATACTACGGGCAGGTTTTCATCTACCAGCGCAATAGGACCATGTTTCATTTCTGCAGCAGGGTAACCTTCTGCATGAATGTAAGAGATCTCTTTCAGCTTCAGCGCACCTTCCAGCGCTACGGGGAAATTGTATCCACGGCCCAGGTACAGGAAATCGCGGGCATCTTTGTATTTGGCGGCTACTGCTTTTACCGCTTCATTGAGCTTTAAGGCAACGGCTACTTTTTCAGGAATGTCCTGCAGCTCATCCAGCAAATGCTGAAAACGTTGCTGGGTAATGGTACCTCTTTCTTTAGCTACTTTCAAACCTATTAAACACAATACCACCAGCTGTGCGGTAAAGGCTTTGGTGCTGGCTACCCCTATTTCCGGACCGGCATGCGTATAGGCGCCGGCATGGGAAAGGCGTGCAATGGAGGAACCAACCACGTTACATACACCCAGGATAATGGCGCCCTGTTGTTTAGCGCTTTCAATGGCTACCAGCGTATCGGCTGTTTCCCCGGACTGGGATACTGCAATGATCACATCTCCTTTACCTACTACCGGGTTGCGGTAGCGGAACTCCGATGCATATTCTACTTCTACCGGGGTGCGGCACAGCTCTTCTATCATGTACTCTGCTATAAGGCCGGCATGCCAGGAGGTGCCGCAGGCCACGATGATGATGCGGTTGGCGTTCTTCAGCAGATCGGCATATTCATCGCGGATACCGCCTAAGGTCAGCTGTCCGTTCTTGGCATCCAGGCGGCCGCGCAGGCTGTCGAAAATAGTTTGCGGCTGCTCAAAGATCTCTTTGAGCATAAAGTGATCGTAACCGCCTTTTTCAATGGCGGTGAGCTCAATATCCAGCTTTTGTATGTAAGGTGTTTGCCGTTCGTTGGTAATGTTCTTCAGGATCAGCTCATCGGCTTTTACAATGGCAATCTCATAGTCATTTACATACACTACCTCTTTGGTGTATTCCACAATAGGGGAGGCATCGGAGGCTAAAAAGTGTTCGCCCTTGCCTACGCCTATTACCAGGGGGCTGCCTTTGCGGGCGGCTATCAGGGTATCCGGGTTATCTTCATCCACAATTACAATTACGTAGGCGCCTACTACTCTTTTTAATGCAATGCGCAGGGCTTCTTCTACCGAACACTGGTTGCTGTTGCGGATCTCTTCTATAAAATGAATGAGCACTTCGGTATCGGTATCACTCTGGAAAACATGCCCTTTTTTTATGAGCTCCTGTTTCAGCTGTGCATAGTTTTCGATAATACCGTTGTGGATCATGGCCAGCTTACCATCGCCGGAGGTATGGGGGTGTGAGTTGCGGTCGCAGGGTTCCCCGTGCGTGGCCCAGCGGGTATGGCCGATGGCGATGGTGCTTTGCATGTTCTTACCGGTCAGGAAATCTTCCAGCCCGGCTACTTTGCCCATTTTCTTATAAACGTGTAATCCTTGGTTGATAATGGCTACACCGGCGCTGTCGTACCCGCGGTATTCCAGTCTTTTGAGGCCCTTTAATACAACGGGGTAGGCCTCACGGTTGCCTATATAAGCTACAATTCCACACATTTTTGCTAAATTTTAGCACGCAATATCCGTAATAATTGTGAATTATCGAATTATGCTTAACGCTTAACGCCGAATGCTTAACGCTTTATAAATTTTTTAAAAAGTAGTACGCAAAATGCGATGAAGTGCTGAATGCTTAATGCGTATTACAATTGAGTATGTAATAGTAGCATTTAGCGTTCGGCATTCAGCGTTTCATCAAACAACTTCAGGATCCGCTTATACTCATCCGTCCAGCTGCTGGGGGTAGTAAAGCCATGATCTTCTACCGGGAATACGGCCAGCTCCCAGTTATCCTTACCCAGCTCAATAAGGTGTTGCGACAGCCGTACAATATCCTGGAAATGCACATTCTCATCTACCATGCCATGGCACATCAGCAGGCGGCCTTTTAAACCGTTTGCAAAATAAATGGGAGAGGAGCGGCGGTAAGCAATACTATCTGTAAAAGGCTCATTTAAAATATTGCTGGTATAGCCGTGGTTATAATGCGCCCAGTCTGTAACAGAGCGCAGGGCAGCGCCGCCGGCAAATACATCCGGCGTGGTGAATAGCGCCATCAGCGTTATAAAACCACCATAGCTGCCACCGTACATGCCTATACGTTTTTTATCAATGCCCTGCTGGGTAACCAGGTATTGAGCGCCATCTACCTGGTCGTCCAGGTCTTTGCCGCCCATATAACGGTAAATGCCCGTGCGCCAGCTGCGCCCGTAACCCGCGCTGCCGCGGTAGTCAATATCCAGCACGGTATAACCTTTATCGGCCAGCAGGTTATGGAACATGTATTCTCTAAAGTATTGGCTCCACCATTTATGCGCGTTTTGCAGGTAGCCTGCGCCATGTACAAATATTACGGCAGCGCCATTCTTTTTACCGGCAGCAGGTGTGTATAAGCGGGCATACACGGTAGCGCCATCGCGGGCAGTGAAGGTTACTACTTCCGCATCGCGCCAGGGGTAGGCACGGAATTCAGCAGATTGTGCCTGGTTAGTTACCTGCACCGGCTGCGCACCTGGTTTATTAGCCACTATATACAGCTCCCAGGGTTTGGTAGTATAGGAATAGCGGTAAGCGATCCACTGTTCATCCGGCGACAGGAACATTTCATGCGCGCCTTTATTATGGGTAAGCTGCTCTTTATTGCTGCCATTGATGTTAATACGGTACAGCTGTTTTTCGCCGGGATGCACTTCATTGGTTACAATGTAAAAATGTTGTTTATCCTGCGACAGCTGTACATCCTGCACTTCATATTGACCGCTGGTAACGGCTTTGGTTTGCAGGGTGCCTACATTGGTGGTGTATAAATGAGAATAGCCGCTGGCCTCTGACTGGTACCAGCAGGTGTTCTCATCTATCCAGCCCAGGTTGGAGCGTCCTGCCCAGCCTATGCCGGGGCCGGCTATCCAGGCTTCATCGCGCTGGCGGTTCAGCAGCTTTAGCTGCCCGGTAAGGGCATCCAGCAGCATGATCCAGCGGTCTTTATTGTCTTCTGAACGGATGTCAACTATAGCATGGGTGCCATTATCAGACCAGTAAGGACCATGGATCACTACGGACCTGGGTTTGGGCGTTTTAACGGTATCCTTCTTTTTGGTATAATCTTTCAGGTAATCCGGCTGGTCGGTAATGCCCGGTATATGATTGGTGCGGATGGCAATAACGGTATCCCGCTGCCGGTCGTACACAAAGCTTTCAAAGCTGCCCTGCGCAGCGCCTACTTTGGTGCGGCCTGAGATATCTTCCGTAAACCCGCTTTCTGTTACATAGCTGGGCACAATGGTGGTATGCACACCGGTAGGCCCGCGGTACAGGCGGTAGGTAATAAAACGCCCGTCGGGGCTAATGATGGTGTTTTCATGGTTCTTATCGGCCGTATAAATAGTGCGCAGCTTTTCCGGCTCCTGTGCTTTGCGGAATAGTTTAGCGCTGTCTTTTTTTGCTTTGGCATCTTTCAGCACCTGCATCAGCTCCAGCTGCTGGTTATGCAGGTATTCTTCCTGGTTGTTGAGGACGGAGGGGCTTTCAGCAGGTGCGCTGCCTTTCTGAAAGCTGGTAAGCTGCTCTGTTGCCCCGCTGCTGAGATCCCAGGCAAACAGGTTCTGTTCCTGCTGGTACACGATCTTCTTTTCTGCAAAGCTGAACAACGGATTGCTTTCGTACACATTGGTGCTGGTAATACGGCGTATGTTGCCGGTTCTTACTTCCAGCAGATAAATGTCGCCATTATAGCTATACACCATTAAAGACTTATCCCGGTTATAGGCGCCGCTGGATTGTGCCAGCAGCAAAGCCCTGTTGCGGGCCGGGGTTTTCAGCGGGGTAGTATTATCTACCGTGGCCATGTACAGGGAATCTGACAGGGCTTTTTCGGGGTTCCAGGTAAAGTAGATGGTTTTATTATCAGCGCCCCAGAACACATTATCAGGGGAGGTGCCTATCCATTTCGGATCGCGCATGATCATATTCACGGTGAGGGCAGGCGCCTGTTGTGCATAGGTATTTTCAAAGCTCAATAAAATAATGGCCGGGATCATCCATTTTCTCATAGCAGAGTTTTATTTTGCTAAAAGTATAAAAAGGAAAAAAATAATCCTATGAGACCGGTACATTGATCTATGGGCAATGTGCCGGGTAATTTATAAACCAATCGGATGAGATACTATGTATGTTTACTGTTCCTGCTGGCAGCAGCCTGCCAAACCGCTCCTGTAAAGCAGCCTGAGCCCGTTACAGAGGATAGCACCTTTTTAACCGGTACTTTTTTCCTGGTACGGCATGCTGAAAAAAATCCGGGGGTAGATTCCACCCTCACACCGGAAGGGGAGGAGCGGGCCCGGAAGCTCCTGGAGCTGTTAAAGGATTCCGGCTTACAGAAGATCTATTTTACGCCTTATAAAAGAACCGTGCAAACCGCCGACCCGCTGGTAGCGCAGCTGCGCCTGGATACGGTGTTCTATAAACCGGATAGCTCGGGGGAATCACTCATTTATGAAATCACCCGCCACCAGGACTGGGGCAAGCGTGTGCTGATCGTAGGCCACAGCAATACCCTTATACCCATGCTGCGTTCTCTGAAAGCTAAGCCGCTGCCGGATTCCATTGGAGACAATGAGTTTGGGAATTTGTTTATTGTTTATAAGCACCGCGATTCAGTACGCCTGCTGCGGCAGCAGTATTAATTATTAATTAAAGCAGTATGCCCTGCATCAGCGCGTAGGCTACACTGAAATAGATCAGCAATCCCGTTACATCTACCAGGGTGGCTACAAAGGGTGCGGAAGAAGTAGCCGGGTCAGCGCCCAGCTTTTTAAGTAATAAGGGTAACATGGAGCCGGAGAGGGTGCCCCATAAAACTACGCCTACCAGGGAAAAGCCCACGGTAGTGCCAATAAGAAAAGTATGTTCCCCATAGGTATGGAACAGGGAGTTCCATAACAGGATGCGCATAAAACCGATCAAACCCAGGATGCTGCCCAGCATCAGGCCGGAGATGATCTCGCGGCGCATTACACGCCACCAGTCGGCAATAGAGATCTCGCCCAGCGCCATGGCCTGTATAATAAGGGTAGAGGCCTGCGAGCCGCTGTTACCTCCACTGGAAATAATAAGCGGTACAAACAGGGCCAGCACTACGGCTTTGGCAATTTCATCCTCAAAAAATCCCATAGCCGTAGCCGTAAGCATTTCACCAATGAACAGCACTACCAGCCAGCCTACGCGTTTTTTTACCAGCTTTAGCAGCGGCATATCCAGGTAGGGCTCATCCAGGGCTTCGGTACCACCTATCTTTTGAATATCTTCAGTATGTTCTTCATTGGCTATCCACAGCATATCGTCAATGGTAACAATGCCTAACAGTACGCCCTGGTCGTCAATAACCGGCAGGGCCACACGGTTTTCTACGCGGAAGGTCTGGATGGCTTCTTCCTGGTCGTCGTTGGCATGCAGGGCTACAAAGCGGTCATCCATCAGGGTATGTACCTGTGTATCCGGCGACACCAGCAGGAACTCCCTGATCCGGAAGTCGTCCATCAGCTTGCCTTTATCATCCACTACATAGATCACGTCAATGGTTTCACTATCCTTGCCATGCTCGCGGATGTAGTCCAGCACCTGCTTTACGCTCCACTCTTCCAGCACGGCAATGTAGTCCGGCGTCATAATACGGCCTACACTGGTTTCGGGGTAGCCTAACAGGGATAGGGTGATCTTACGCTCTTCGGGTGTGAGCAGCTTGATCAGCTCTTTCACGGCCTCGCTGGGCAGCTCACCCAGGAAGGCGGCGCGGTCATCGGCCGGCAGCTCGTTCAGCAGCTCCGCTACTTTAGCGGCGGGCTGGTTGCGGATCACTTCTTCCTGCAGGGGAAAGTCAAGGATCCTGAAAGCGGCGGCTGCGCGGGTTATAGAGAGGTTGTCAAAGATCAGGTCAGCCTGTTCAGGACGCTCATAAATGAGCTCTGCTATATCTGTAATAAGCTGATCATCCAGGTACACACGAAGTTCCGGGTGATTGTGCTCATCTGCCAGCATGCCGAATTTTTCCAGTAAGGCTTCATTTTCCATAGACCATCAACTATCGGAACGAAAATAAATAAAAAAAAGTGGTTAGTTGTAGCGGGCCTTTATATAAGTTCTGCCACGTGCTTACGGATGTTTTCACAGATCGTATCCGTAGGCAGGTCATTGGCATCTTTACCAAAGGGGTCTTCGATCTCTTCCGCTATCAGCTCCATGCTGGCCAGCACATAAAAGATGAACACCACCATGGGTATGATCAGGTACCCTACGCTGAACACATAGCTAATGGGCAGCGTCATTACATAAAAGAAGATGAACTTTTTCAGGAACACGCTGTAAGAAAACGGGATAGGCGTATTCTTTATGCGTTCGCAGGCGCCGCAGATGTCTGTGAAAGATTGCAGCTCCTGGTTAATGGTGATCAGCTGATCGCCGCTAAGCTGCTGCTGCCGGTACAGCTCATGTATGCGGCCTAACATTTGAGCAGCAACCTGGTTGGGTACATGCTGCCCGGGCTGCGGTGTAAAGCCGGACACTGCTTCCAGCTCCTGCGGTTCAAAAGTATTCCTTAAATGATTTTTAAGGCAAAAGGCATAGTTTGGGATCATGTTGCGGAAATAGGCCCGGGTAGCATCATCGCCCACCGGTAAAATGGCCTGCAGCTTTAAAGCCAGGTTACGGCTGTTATTCACCAAAGCGCCCCATTGCTTACGGCCCTCCCACCAACGGTCATACGCCGTATTGGTACGGAACACCAGCAACAGGGAGATCACAAAACCCAGCAGGCTGTGTACAATGGTGAGCTGCTGCAGCTCTGTGTACTTGCGCAGGTTAAATACCTCCAGCTCCAGCATGCCTATGATACCGGCATAAACGCTAAGGCCCAGGAACATGGGCGCCAGCTTACGTACGGTATCGGCCCGGTGTATGCGGAAGATAAAAGTGAACCACTCCTTTGGATTATAATTGATCATTATACTATTATTTACACGGTAAAATATCCTTTTCCGGCCGCAAACCTAAAATTTTTACGCCTGATTTTGATAACTTGTTGCTTTACCTTTACTTTACGCTTCTTAACATATACAAGAATACAGAGCGAGCGCTATGATCAAGCCGTATTTATACATTGAAAAAACAAAGAAAAAGGGCCGGGGTGTTTTTACGAAAGAAAGGATACCCGCCGGAACCAGGATCGAAACATCGCCCGTGATCGTACTATCTTTTGATGATACGGCAAAGGCAGACAAAACCAAACTACACAACTATCTTTTTTTATGGGGAGTACGGGAAACCCGCTCCTGTGTGGCTTTAGGCTTTTGCTCTATCTACAATCACTCTTATGATCCCAACTGTGAGTACGAGATGGACTTTGATGCGGAAACCATGAGCATCATTACCCGCCGGGAGATCAAGAAAGGCGAGGAGCTAAGCATTAACTATAATGGCGAAGTAGACAATACTTCACCGGTATGGTTTGATGTGAAGCGCCAGTAATACAGGGCCTTCATAAAATTATAAGGGGAGTTATCTGCCTGCCGGAATTAAAATTTGCCGGAAAGATAATTTCCCTAAATTTGTGAGTAAATGTATAAGTGCTTATATAATTTGGGGCTGAATGCATAACGCACAACGCTAAAAGGTAAATGCTAACCGCTAAAAGCTAAAAGCATGTCTTTTTATCCTTCTCTTGGTTTCCTGGTATTTGGCAGCCGTTTACGGCGGCTTAGCGAGTACTTCCTGATGGAGGTGAACAAGGTATACGAGCAGGCCGGCATACCCTTTGATGCCAGCTGGTTCCCGGTGTTCTATGTACTCTCAAAGCAACAGCCCATTCCCCTGATAGACATTGCAGATACACTGGAAATATCCCACTCCGCCGTAAGCCAGATGGTTACCAGCCTGCGAAAAAAAGGACTGGTAAAAACCGCTCCCTGTCCGGATGACGGGCGGCGGCAGCTGGTAATGCTTACCAAAAAAGGAGAGGAGCTGCTGCAACAGGTGCAACCCATCTGGGCAGCCATTACCGGCGCCATGACACAGCTAACGGCTTCGCATAAACAAAGCCGGCAGATACTGGACGCCATTGCGCAGGTAGAACAGGCCGTGCAGCAGGTACCTTTGTCGGCCCGCATTACAACCGAACTGGCCCAAACCCATCCCATACAACAATAACATACACCAAACTATGAGCGAAGCTTTCAGATACGGTATAGACCAGCTAACGGCAGGCCGTGCGCTGGACATAGCAGCCGGCCGCATACCGGGCATCCTTACCCCGCAGGTAATGGCCAAAGTAAAAGCCAGCTATGAGCATGTACAAACCATTGTAGCGCAGCACTCCATTGTATACGGCATTAACACCGGCTTTGGGCCTTTGTGCGATACCAAGATATCCGAAGAGGATACCCGCATTTTGCAATACAACATCCTGCAAAGCCATAGTGTAGGCGTGGGGGATAGTATCCCCGATGAGATAGCCCGCCTGATGCTCATAACCAAAGTGCATGCGCTGGCACAGGGTTACTCCGGTATTGCACCGGCCACGCTGGAACGTATTACCTGGTATATTGAACAGGGCATTACCCCCCTGGTGCCGGAAAAAGGTTCTGTAGGCGCTTCCGGCGACCTTGCGCCGCTTTCACACCTGTTCCTTCCATTGATAGGCTTAGGGCAGGTAAAGTATAAAGGGCAGATCATCAGCGGCGCCGAAGCTTTGCAACGGGAAGGGCTGGAACCGGTTGTATTAGGCCCTAAGGAAGGCCTGGCCCTGATCAATGGCACGCAGTTTATTTTGGCCTTTGCAGTAAAGGCTTTGGAACGACTATATTATGCGCTGGAAGCAGCAGATATTATTGGCGCTATGTCGCTCGAAGGGTTAATGGGCACTGCCAAACCCTTTGATCCGCGCCTGCATGCCATCCGTCCATTTCCCGGCAACCAGCTGGTGGCGCACCGTTTAAAGGTAATGCTGGAAAATTCGGAGATCATGGCATCGCATGTGGATTGCGGCCGTGTGCAGGACCCTTACTCCCTGCGCTGTATGCCGCAGGTGCACGGCGCATCGCGCACTGCCTGGAAGCACCTGCTGGAGCTTACCACCATTGAGCTGAATGCCGTAACGGACAACCCTATTATTTTTAGTGCCGATGATACCATAAGTGGCGGCAACTTTCACGGGCAGCCTATGGCTTTACCGCTGGATTACGCCACCATAGCGGCTGCGGAGCTGGGCAATATTTCAGACCGGCGCAGCTATATGATGATAGAAGGGCGTTATGGCCTGCCTAAGCTGCTGATCGAGAATGCCGGTCTTAACTCCGGTTTTATGATACCGCAATACACTACGGCTGCATTGGTTACAGAAAACAAAACGCTGTGTTTCCCTGCCAGCGCAGATAGTGTGCCTACCTCCCTGGGGCAGGAAGATCATGTTTCCATGGGCTCTATCAGCGGGCGTAAGCTGCACCAGGTAATAGGCAACCTGGAATACATACTGGCTATAGAGCTGCTGTATGCCGCGCAGGCTGTGGATTTCCGCCGCCCCTTACAATCCGGTCCCATACTGGAAGCCTGCCACCGTTTTACACGGGAGCAGGTAAGCTTTGCAAAAAAGGACCGTGTATTTGCTTATGATATACAAGCCTTACATACCATCATCACCAATCAATCGCTGGTGCGTGTAGCCAATGAAGTGGCTTTGCAACATCAGTTAACTTTAAACGGCATTCATCATGACCAGTTCGGACTTTATTAACACCTACGCGGCACACCCGCATTATAAAGCGCCCCGCGGCACACAGCTGCATGCTAAAAGCTGGCAAACAGAAGCGCCCCTGCGCATGCTGCTCAATAACCTGGATCACGAAGTAGCAGAGAACCCTGATGAGCTGGTGGTGTATGGCGGCATAGGCCAGGCAGCCCGCAACCGCGAAGCCCTGCAAAAGATCATTCAGCTGCTGCTGGAGCTGGATGAGGAGCATTCGCTGCTTATACAATCCGGTAAGCCGGTAGGCATAGTACGCACACATGCCCAGGCGCCGCGCGTGTTGCTGGCCAATAGTAACCTGGTGCCTAAATGGGCTACCTGGGAACATTTTAATGAGCTGCGTGCAAAAGGTTTAATGATGTTCGGGCAAATGACGGCCGGCAGCTGGATCTATATAGGTACGCAGGGCATTTTACAGGGCACCTATGAAACCTTTGTGGAATGCGGGCGCCGGCATTTTGACGGCAGCCTGAAAGGTAAGCTGTTAGTAACCGCCGGTTTAGGCGGTATGGGTGGCGCTCAGCCACTGGCTGCTACCATGGCAGGCGCAGTGTTCCTGGGTGCAGATGTAGACCCTGCACGTATTCAGAAACGGCTGGATACCCGTTATATTGACCGCATGACCCACTCCTACGAAGAAGCCATCCAATGGGCGCAGGAAGCCCAAGCCAAAGGGCAGGCGCTTTCCATAGGGCTGGTAAGCGATGCAGGCGATATGCTGGAAAAGCTGCTGCGTGATAATATTGTTCCCGATATACTTACCGATCAAACCTCGGCACACGACCCGCTGAACGGTTACATACCCAACGGCCTTTCTTTAACGGAAGCGGCGGAGCTGCGTAAAAAAGATGCCGCGGCTTATGAGCAGCGCTCATTAAAAAGCATGGCCCGCCATGTAGGTTATATGCTGGCCCTGCAGAATAAAGGTGCAGTAACATTTGACTACGGCAATAACCTGCGCGAGTTTGCGAAAGCCGGCGGAGAAGCCGGGGCCTTTAATTTCCCCGGGTTCACGCCGGCGTATATACGTCCTTTATTTTGCGAAGGTAAAGGGCCTTTCCGCTGGGTAGCCTTATCCGGCGATCCGGAAGATATTTATACTACCGACCGTGCGCTGATGGAAGCCTTCCCCGAGAACACCGCGCTTATTAACTGGTTACAACAGGCGCAGCAAAAAATTGCCTTCCAGGGTTTGCCCTCCCGCATATGCTGGCTAGGTTTGGGCGAGCGTGAAAAAGCAGGGCTGATCTTTAATGAGCTGGTACGTACCGGCAAGGTAAAAGCGCCCATTGTAATAGGCCGCGATCATTTGGATTGTGGTTCCGTAGCCTCTCCCAACCGGGAAACAGAAGCCATGAAAGACGGCTCTGATGCAGTATCCGACTGGCCTTTGCTGAACCTGATGTCTAATACAGCGGGCGGCGCTACCTGGGTATCGTTCCACCATGGTGGCGGCGTAGGCATGGGATATTCCCAGCACGCGGGTATGGTGGTGCTGGCAGATGGTACGGACCGTGCAGCCGCCTGCCTGCAGCGCGTACTGTTCAATGACCCTGCCATGGGCATTTTCCGCCATGCAGATGCAGGTTATGAGAAAGCGCAGGAGTGGGGCGATAAATTCGGGATCAGCATTTAGTACCTGTTACTTAAAAATTTTCACATGTTACTGATAGGCCCTTTTTCCCAGATATTGCCCATGAGCGGGCTGCCGTTAAAAGGCCCTTTGCAGGATGAGCAATTGCCGCTGATAGAAAAAGGCGGGATACTCATAAACGGTGGTACTATTACAGCTATTGACCGCTTTGCCACCCTGCAGCAGCAATACCCGCAATGCGAAGTACATTTTATTGATAAACCCATGGTGCTGCTGCCGGGGTTCATTGATTGCCATACACATATTTGTTTTGATGGTAACCGCAACCGCGACTATGCTATGCGCATTGCAGGAAAAAGCTACCTGGAAATAGCCCGTGCCGGTGGCGGTATATGGGATTCTGTTACCAAAACCCGTATAGCCGATGATGTTACTTTGGCCGGGAACACGGTAGCCCGCGCCAACCGCCATTTACAGGAGGGCGTTACTACTATTGAAGTGAAAAGCGGTTACGGGCTGGACCTGGTGAACGAAATAAAAATGCTGCAGGCCATACAAAGCGCCTCCCTGCACACCGCTGCCACGCTGGTACCTACCTGCCTGGCAGCACATATGCTGCCCAAAGATTATAAGGGCGCCCCGGCTGAATATTTAAGCTGGATACTGGCAGAGCTGTTACCCGTGATACAGGCAGAACAGCTGGCTAAGCGGGTAGATATTTTTATTGAAGAAACAGCCTTTACGCCAACGGATGCACGTACTTTTTTACTGGCTGCCAAACAGCTGGGATTTGCCGCCACCGTGCATGCGGACCAGTTCAGCACCGGCGGCAGCGCTGTGGCTGTGGAAGCGGGCGCCCTCTCTGCCGACCACCTGGAAGCCAGTACGGAAAAAGAAATTGCGCTGCTGGCCGCTTCCAACACCACGGCCGTAGTGTTACCCGGTGCTTCCCTGGGTTTAGGCATGCAGTACGCACCAGCGCGTAAGCTGCTGGATGCAGGCGCCAGCCTGGCCATTGCCAGCGACTGGAACCCAGGATCTGCCCCTATGGGCGACCTGCTGATACAGGCCGCTGTACTAAGCGCTGCCCAGCATTTATCCATGGCAGAAACACTGGCCGCATTAACCGTGCGGGCCGCACCTGCTTTACAGCTTACACAGGTGGGGCAGCTGGAAGCGCAATATGCGGCAGATATGCAGGCTTATGCCACTGCCGATTATCGTGATATACTGTATTATCAGGGTAAGCTAAAACCGGAGCTGGTATGGAAGGCCGGTATCCTGATCCAATAAACAATGCATAAATGACAGCAGGCAACTATTATCAACCCACCGCTGCAGGTATATGGACCGGCCGCATTGACGGCACGGATGCGGATGTATTAAGATGGCACCAGCGTATACAACCGGTGCATCTTTTACAGCTCCCTTCCTTAAAGCCCGGCCAGCAAGGCATAGCGCTGTTAGGATTTGCCTGTGATGAAGGCGTGCGCCGCAACAAAGGCAGGGTAGGGGCTGCACAGGGGCCAACGGCCTTACGTAAGGCCTGCGCTAACCTGCCGGTGCATTTTAATGAGCAGCTTGTATTACTGGATGCAGGAGATATTGTTTGTCCTGATCAAAACCTGGAAGCAGCACAGGGCGCATTAAGCGATGCTGTACAACAGCTGCATGCTGCAGGCTATACTCCTGCTTTACTGGGTGGCGGGCATGAAATTACGTATGGCCATGCCCGTGGTATCTATCGATCCTTTCCGGAGCAAAAGATAGGATTGATAAATTTTGACGCCCACTTTGACCTGCGCATTCCTGCTGAGGAAGGCCCCAGCTCCGGCACCGGTTTCTGGCAGCTGGCGCAGGATTGCAGGTTGCAGGAAAGGCCCTTTCATTACCTGGCATTAGGCATTCAAACGCATAGTAACACGCAACAGCTATTCCGCACCGCCCGGGAGCTGGGTGTGCAAATTGTTCCGGCAGCTATTTTTCATATGCAGGATATTACCACCCTCCAAACCGCCATTGCACAGTTCTTACAGCAGGTAGATAAGATCTACCTTACCATTGACCTGGATGTATTTGCCGCGCCTTTTGCGCCTGGTGTAAGCGCTACTGCTTATAACGGCATTTTACCCGGCGGCGTTTTTATGGAATGTTACCGGCTGATATTGCAAAGCGGTAAGCTGGCCGGGCTGGATATAGCAGAACTGAACCCCGCACTGGATATTGATAACCGCACAGCGAAGCTGGGCGCCGGGATGGTGTTTGAGGCAATTACGAATTAAGTACTGCAGAAGGGCAGGCTGCCCAAGCGTCAATTAAATTATAAACGTAATTAGATGTGTGTCACAGATAAATCTAATCGCTTTAATGAATCGCTGCATTCTAATTCGTAATTCGTAATTAAATAATTCGTAATTCACTCCTGTTCGTTTCCGGACATTTTGTATTGAAACCGGACAGTGAGCGCATTATTTAATAGTTATAGTGCATTGATTTTCATGTGAATACCAATGTGGCACTGTGTTCGTTGCGCAGGCTCTTATGCTCAACAACTATTTCAAAACCGGCTTCCGCAACCTGTTGCGTAACAGGACCCATTTCTTTGTGAATATTACAGGACTGGTGGTAGGGTTTAGCGCCTTTCTGCTGATCTTCCTGGTATTGGCATATGAGAAAAGCTTTGATACTTTTCATACAAACAAAGATCATATTTACCAGGTGGTAAGAAAGAATAAGCAGGGCGGTTATTCCCCCACTGCTTCTTTCCCACTGGCAGCTGCATTAAGAGCAGAGCTTCCGCAGTTAGAAAGGTCGGCCGCTATTTATGGCGACCGGGATGTGCAGGTGATCGTTACCGGGGCTGCTGGTGAAACTGTGAAAAAGTTTAAAGAGCCTATCGGTGTTTTCTTTGCGGAGCCGCAGTTCTTCAGCATGTTTGATTTCAGCATTATTGCAGGTAATCCTGCTAATGCCCTTAGCGAAACGAATACGGCGGTGCTTACAAAAGCGATCGCCACAAAATATTTTGGCAGCTGGCAACAGGCCATGGGCAGAGTGCTTAAAGTGTACAACCAGCCTATAAGGATTACAGGTATTATTAATGATCCGCCATCTAATACTGATTTTCCTTTAGGAGTGGTTATATCCCATGCCACCATCAAAGCGTTAGTGGGGAAAAATATAGAGAGCTGGGTAGAGCTGTGGGATGATCATTATTGTTTTGTGCAGCTGCGTTCCAATGTTACGGAAGCGCGTATGAATGCGCTGCTGCCGGCTTTCTTAAGCAAATATGTAACACCGGAAAATGCCGGGTATGAACTGATGCTGCAACCGCTGAAAGAGATCCATTTTGATAAACGTTTTGATAATTTCAACCACCGTGTTTTTAGTACAGCGCTTATCACTGCATTGAGCCTCATTGGAACTTTCCTGCTTATTATTGCCTGTGTTAATTTTATTAATCTTTCTACGGCCAGCGCCGTTAACCGTTCCCGCGAAGTGGGTGTGCGAAAAGTGTTGGGCAGCAACCGGCAGCAACTGGTAGTACAGTTCTTTGGTGAAACCGGTATTACCTGTTTTATAGCCATAGCAGGTGCGGTGATAGTTTCCATTATTTGTATGCCATTTATAAACCAGCTGCTGGAAATTAAAATGTCGTGGCGCCTGTTATTAAGCCCGGCTGTTATTGGGTTTATACTATGCACCTGGCTGGCAGTAACTTTACTGTCCGGCTTTTATCCGGCGCTGGTGCTTTCTGGTTTTAACCCCATTCATACGCTTAAGAGCAGGATTAATGCAGAAAAGGTGAAAGGCATTACGCTTCGCAGGGCCCTTGTGATCCTGCAATTCGTAATTGCGCAGGTACTGATCATTGCCACGCTGGTAGTGGTTTCCCAGCTGAATTATTTCAGCAACGCAGATATGGGTTTTAATAAAGAAGCTGTTATAAACGCAGGCTTTCCCCAGGATAGTGTAAGCCAGGCTAAATTAACACTGGTGCGCAACCTGTTAATGCAGGAGCCGGGCATACAAGCCGTAAGCTTCAGCGCCTTTGCACCGGTGGGTAATGCCAGCTGGGCTACAGAGCTGCGCCTGGGTACCAATAATACCGGTAAGGCAGACCTGATCGTGAATATGAAGCCGGCAGATACCGGCTATTTTAATATTTACAAACTGCAGCTACTGGCCGGGCGTGTTTATTTTGCTTCAGATACCGCACGCGAGTTTATTGTAAATGAAAGCCTGGCTAAAAAACTGGGTTTCAGCAACCCGCAGGATGCCATCGGCAAGCTCATTGCAGCACCGGCAAGCCGCCACCCCTGGCCTATTGTAGGCGTAGTAAAGGACTATCATATCAGCTCTCTCCGCGATCCTGTGAGTGAGGTGGTAATGACCACTTTAAAAAGATCTTACCGCATGACCAACATTAAAATAGCGCCCGGTAAAACCAAAGCAGCCATAGCTGCTATAGAAAAGGTCTGGAATAAGGTGTTCCCGGATTATGCGTTTGAATACAATTTTGTTGATGATACCGTAGCTGCTTATTATAAGCAGGAAAACCAGCTGTCACAGCTCTTTAAAATATTTGCAGGCCTGGCCATCTTTATCTCCTGCCTGGGTTTGTATGGTCTGGTATCTTTTATGGCAGCACGGCGCAAGAAGGAAATTGGCATCCGCAAGGTGCTGGGTGCATCTGCAGGTAATATTGTGCTGTTATTATCCCGCGAGTTCACCATACTTATTACCATTGCGTTCCTGGTAGCTGCGCCGGTAGCCTGGTATTGTATGCAGGAGTGGCTGCAGCAGTATACTTTTAGAATTAACCTTGGGGCAGGGTTCTTTATTGTTACGCTATTGTCTTCTGTGTTGATTGCCTGGCTTACGGTAGGGCATTCTGCATTAAAAGCAGCAGTAGCCAACCCGGTGAAGAGCTTGCGTACAGAATAGGTTATTCAGCCCACTGTACCACCGGTTTTTGCTTTATCCATTCCCTGCTATGCTGCAGCTGTTGCTGCGTGTCGGCCACCAGCTGTTTTAATAAACCATCTATACCACGCGGCAGGGCAATTTGCTCGCTGCGCATGAGCTGCATACTGTTGCGTATGAACTGTTGCAGCGCCAGCAGATCGTGCCAGCTGCCCAGGCGGCTGCCTGCTTCGCCGGTGAACTGTAGCATAACGGGCAGCGCTGCCGATCCTTCAAACAAGGGCTGCAATATTTCCAGCTGATAATACAGGCGTTTGATCTCTTTGCGCAGATCGTGCCATTTCTCCGCCGCTATATGACCGGCGGGTATGGCAATGGCGGCATATTGCTCCTGTAAATGTTTGCTGAGCTGTTTGTGGGAAAGGTGTGGTAATTGTGCCGGCTGCTTACGCAGCTTTTTAATAAAAGTTGGGGGAAAGGCCTGTGTAGTGGCCTGGGCATGCTCTTTGGCCTGCCGGGCGTGATCTTTTAACAGCGCTTTAAAAAAGCGGTATTGTTGCGGGCTCTTTTGGGTGTATTGCCCTAAGCTCTCCTGCTGCAGCTGCAGATCGCGCAGCGCGCCTGCCACCTGCTGTAATATTTTCAGAAGCTTGGCATAACGTTTCCCTTTGAACTGCTTACCGCTGAATTGTTTGATCAGCGTAAGGCAGGCCCGCGCCCTTTTTATGGAGGTACGCAGCTTGTGCACATGGTCCGGGGCGGCCTTTTTGCCGATAGCCGGCAGCAGATCCGCTATGGTAGCACATTGTGTATCAAGGTACTTATATAAAGTTTCCCACATCATAGTCAGCTTTCTAAAGTTAACATATATTTGCTACCTAATTAAAATCCCAAATTGTCATGAAATTAATCCCTGCATTGGCAGCTATATCACTGGTAGCTGTGTTATCCGCACCCGCAAGTGCCCAGAAATTAAAAGTAACAGAAGGCAGCCTGTCTGCACTCAAGGGACAAACAGAAATTAACACGGAGTTTACGTACGATGGTATGAAAGTGGGCAAATTTGATAATGAAGCCGACTACATCCAGAAAAAAACTACGGAGTATAATTCCAAAGAGGCCGGCCGTGGCGATACCTGGGCCAAAGCCTGGAAAGATGACCGCGAAGCCCGTTACGAACCCAAGTTTGCAGAACTGTTTAATGAGCATGGCAGCATAAAGTCCGTGCATAACAAAAGTGCAAAGTACACACTGATCTTTAAAACCAATTTTATTGAACCGGGTTTTAACGTAGGCGTATGGCGTAAGAATGCTTCTATGGATGGCGAAGTATGGATTGTGGAAACGGCCAGCCCGGATAAGGCGGTTGCTAAAATATCCGTTGAAAAGGCCCAGGGCCGTGTGTTTGGTGGATATGACTTTGATACCGGCGTACGTATTGCAGAAGCTTATGCAGATGCCGGCAAAGCATTGGGCAAATTCATTAAGGGTAAAGTAGAGTAATAAGTAAAAAGTAAAAAGCAAAAATTAAAAAGGAAGCTGCGGAATGATCATCCCGGTTTTTTCTTTTTAATTTTTGCTTTTTTATTTTAAAATACAATGGTTTTGTTGCCGTGCACAATCACCCGGTCTTCAATATGTGCTTTTACTGCGCGGGTAAGCACCTGCCTCTCAATATCGCGGCCCAGCAGCACCAGGTCGTCTACCGCATGTTTATGGCTTACACGGGCTACATCCTGCTCAATAATAGGCCCTTCATCCAGGTCGTTGGTAACGTAATGCGCGGTAGCGCCAATTAGTTTTACACCCCGCGTATAGGCATTCAGGTAAGGGCGCGCGCCTGCAAAAGCAGGTAAAAAAGAGTGATGGATATTAATGATGCGGCCGGGAAATTCTTTCACGAAATCAGGCGATAAGATCTGCATATAACGCGCCAGCACAATAAAATCCACCTGTTGCTGCTGGAGCAGCGTAATGGCCTGCTGCTCCTGCTGCGCTTTGTTTTGCGCAGTTACGGGCAGGTAATGAAAAGGAATATCAAAGTCGGCTGCCAGCTTTTGCAGATCATTGTGGTTAGAGATCACTACAGGAATATCTACTTCCAGCTCCCCGCTGCGCCAGCGCCACAGCAGCTCCATAATACAGTGGTCATATTTGGATACCATGATGGCCATGCGTTTACGATGGTCTGTATAGTCAATACGCCATTCCATATGCCGGGGTAAAGCCACTTTTTCCCGGAAATCGGCCTCCAGCTGCTCCCGGCTGATGCTGGTATTTTCCAGGTGAAATACCATGCGCATAAAGAACAGTCCTTCCCGCGGATCGGTGCTGTGCTGGCTGGCATCCAGGATATTGGCGCCATGGGAGTACAGGAACTGGGATACCCCCGCCACAATGCCGGGACGGTCAGGACAGCAGATCAATAGGCGGCCGGTGATATCGGTATACGGATCCATGTAAATAGTAGCTTTTATGGATATGTAAAATAGGAAGAAAAGTCCACAGGCCATAGTCCGCTGTCTGCGGATCATAAACCGCGGATCATGGATCATTTGTTCAACAGGCCATTGACTTTTGTTAAATTTGCCTTCCCGAACCGCAGACCGTGAACCGCTAGTCATGAAAAAAATAGGCCTTCTTTCAGATACCCACAGCTACCTGCATCCGCAGGTGTTCAAACATTTTGAGCATGTAGATGAGATCTGGCATGCCGGTGATATCGGCAATACCGGCCTGGCCGATGAGCTGGAAGCCTTTAAACCTTTCAGGGCAGTGTATGGTAATATTGACGGCGCGGATATCCGTATCCGTTACCCCGAAAACCTGCATTTTGAGGCAGAGGGTGTAAAAGTGTTCATGACCCATATAGGCGGTTACCCGGGCAAATATGCGCCCGGCGTAAAGGCGCAGCTGTTACAGCAGCAACCCAAACTATTTATTTGCGGGCATTCCCACATCCTGAAAGTAATTCCCGATCCTGCCCTGCAGCTGCTGCATATTAACCCCGGAGCCTGTGGTTTGCAGGGCTGGCATAAAGTAAAAACACTGGTGCGGTTTGAGCTGCATGCTGGCAACATTCAGCAGCTGGAAGTAATAGAAATTAAATAACCGGGACCTGATCATTAACTATCAGCTTACAGGGGTTACTCACTGGTGAAAGCCATAAATTATATATTGATACAGCATATGCGCCTGCAGCTTGTTCTATTGTTGGCTGGCCTGGGCAGTACGATGGTTACACAGGGACAAAAAAACACTTTTGGAGAAAAAGTGTTCGGCTGGCTGCGCACTAAAAATGATACGAACTACATTACGGATCACACCCGCGATCTTAACCTGCGCTTGTATGGCGGCCGTAAATACACCTATTACGATGTAGTGGACCGCAAGCTGAAAAAAGAGGTGCTGTACCGCCCCAATAATAATTTTATTGTGGGTGCAGGCGCTAACTATAAATTCCTGGACATTAACCTGGGCTTTAACCTTCCGGATGTTGAGCACAATAAAGACCGGTATGGCACTACCCAATACCTGGACCTGCAAACACATATCTACCTTCGTAAGCTGGTAATAGACCTGTACTGGCAGCGCTATAAGGGCTACTTTCTGGCCGACCAGGGCGGCCCGCTGGGGAACGTGCTGGAGGACAGGCCCCGGCTTTTACGGCCCGATCTGCGCACACGTAATTACGGGGCCAGCGTAATGTACATTTTCAACGACCAGCGTTTTTCTTACCGTGGTGCATACCTGCAAAATGAACATCAGAAAAAAAGCGCCGGCTCGCTGATCATAGGGGCCGAGATCTTCAGCATCCGCATCCATGCCGATTCTTCTATTATACCCAGCGATCTGCAGAGTCCTGATTTCTTTGAAGGGCAACGGTTTTACGGCTCCGGCATTGTAAGCGTGGCGGGTAATGCCGGTTACGCCTATACGCTGGTGTATAAAAAACATTTGTTCATGACCTTATCACTTTCCGGCGCATTAGGGGTGAATGTAACGCGCCTGTACATGAACGATAGTATTCCCAAAAAGGCAGGATGGCAGCTGAACAATACCATCCGTGCATCCATAGGCTATAATTCCAACCTTTATTTTGCAGGGTTCCAATACATGAACGTAGTAACCCGCAGTGAAACGCCTATCAAAGAAACCTACCAAACCTTTGGCACCGGCAACTTCCGCATTAGTTTGGTACGCCGGTTCAAGCTGAGGAAACAATTGTTTTAACTTTCCTGAATGCAAAGAGCACCGATGCTTGTAACACCGGTGCTCCTTATTATTAGTTATTCTTTCTTAATTATTAATTATTTCGCTTTAGCGAACTCTGAGCGGATCACATTCAGTGCGCCACCGGCTTTAAACCACTCGATCTGTTGTTCGTTATAAGTGTGGTTTACGGTAATGCTGTCGCTGGTGCCGTTCTTGTGATTAGCTACCACGGTCAGGGTTTTGCCGGGCGTAAAATCAGTCAGGCCAATGATATCAAACGTATCATCTTCCTGGATCTTTTCGTAATCATCCTTATCGGCAAAGGTCAGTGCCAGCATACCCTGTTTTTTCAGGTTGGTTTCGTGTATACGTGCAAATGATTTTACCAGGATGGCCCTTACGCCCAGGTGACGGGGCTCCATAGCTGCGTGCTCGCGGCTGGAACCTTCTCCGTAGTTCTCATCGCCCACCACTACAGAACCAATGCCTGCAGCTTTGTAAGCGCGCTGGGTAGCCGGTACCGGGCCGTATTCGCCGGTCAGCTCATTCTTAACGGTATCGGTTTTATCGTTAAAGGCATTTACTGCGCCGATCAGCATGTTGTTGGAGATATTATCCAGGTGGCCACGGTATTTTAACCAGGGGCCGGCCATGGAAATATGGTCCGTAGTACACTTACCTTTTGCTTTAATAAGCAGCTTCAAACCTTTCAGATCAACACCTTCCCAGGCGCTGAACGGAGCCAGCAGCTGCAAACGGTCGCTGCTGGGGGATACCACTACCTGTACACCGCGGCCATCGGCAGCAGGAGCCTGGTAGCCGGCATCTTCCACGGCAAAACCTTTGGAAGGCATTTCGTAACCGGTAGGTTCATCCAGCATTACTTCTTTACCGTCTTTGGTTTTCAGCTTATCGGTCAGCGGGTTAAAGGTCAGGTCGCCGGCAATAGCCAGGGCCGTTACTATTTCCGGAGAAGCCACAAATGCGTGCGTAGAGGCCAGGCCGTCGTTACGTTTTGCAAAGTTGCGGTTAAAGGAGGTAATGATAGAGTTCTTACGGTTAGGATCATCTATATGACGTGCCCATTGCCCAATACAGGGACCGCAGGCATTCGCCAGCACCACACCGCCTATTTTGTCGAAGGTATCCAGCAAACCATCTCTTTCAATGGTGAAGCGTACCAGCTCAGAACCGGGGGTAATGGTAAACTCAGATCTTACATCCAGGTTCTTGTCAATGGCTTGTTTGGCCAGGGAGGCAGAACGGGAAATATCTTCGTAGGAAGAGTTGGTGCAGGAGCCTATCAGGGCTACTTCCAGCTTTTCGGGCCAGTTATTTTCTTTAACTGCCTGTGCAAATTTAGAGATAGGCCATGCCAGGTCCGGAGTAAAAGGTCCGTTCACATAAGGCTCCAGCTCATTCAGGTCTATTTCAATTACCTGGTCGTAGTATTTATCAGGGCTGTCATATACTTCCGCATCAGGACGCAGGTGCTCTTTCACAGCATCGGCCAGGGTAGCAATTTCCGCACGGCTGGTGCCTTTCAGGTAATCCGACATTTTGCTGTCATAGGCAAAAACGGAGCAGGTTGCGCCTATTTCCGCACCCATGTTACAAATAGTGCCTTTACCGGTAGCGCTCAGGCTATCGGCGCCTTCGCCAAAATATTCAACAATAGCACCGGTACCGCCTTTTACGGTCAGGATGCCGGCTACTTTCAGGATCACGTCTTTGGCAGAGGTCCAGCCGCTCATTTTACCGGTCAGCTTTACACCGATCAGCTTAGGCATTTTCAGCTCCCAGGGCAGGCCGGCCATTACGTCAACCGCATCTGCACCGCCTACGCCAATGGCTAACATACCTAAACCGCCCGCATTGGGGGTGTGGGAATCTGTACCGATCATCATACCACCGGGAAATGCATAGTTTTCCAGCACTACCTGGTGAATGATGCCTGCACCGGGTTTCCAGAAACCGATGCCGTATTTATTAGAGATAGAGGAGAGAAATTCGTAAACTTCCTTATTGGTGTCTTTTGCCGTGGCCAGGTCAGCTACCGCGCCTGTTTTGGCTTGAATGAGGTGATCACAGTGTACAGTGGAGGGAACCGCTACTTTATCGCGCCCGCAGGTCATGAACTGTAACAAGGCCATCTGGGCGGTGGCATCCTGCATGGCTACACGGTCCGGGGCAAACTCTACGTAGGATTTGCCTCTTGCAAACGGCGAAGTAGCAGGTGCATACAGGTGAGCATATAAGATCTTTTCTGCCAATGTAAGCGGACGGCCTAACATTTTGCGGGTAGCTTCCACTTTACCCGGTAGTGCCGCGTACACTCCTTTAATCATTTCAATATCAAACACCATGAGAAATAAATATTTAAGTGCGGTTAAAAATTGCACCGCGAAATTAACTAAAATCACGAAGTTTTTAAAATAGTAAGCGCCCGATACTGCACAGTTTATAGCTGCATTTAATGCATATGTTTTTCATAAGCTATTATAAATCATTCTATAATATGTAGTTAGGATGCAGTGTTTGCTGTTCCGGTGTTTTTGCAGGTGAGGAATTTAACATAAAAGGCGATAAAAAGATCAGTGGATCCCGGTGATAGTCCGTGCATTACGGCTTTGCAGGCTGCCTGCAGCAGGCGCCACTCCTACCGTTCTCTTGGTTTTCACACCGGATTTTAATAAATTTGAAGTCATGAAGCGCTTTAAGGATTTTGTGGAATGGCAGGCATTCGGAGTCTGTGCCGCTATTGGAGATAAGCTGGGGGTGGCTACCTCCCGTATCCGCTTGTTTTTTATCTACACATCTTTCCTTACTATGGGATCACCGGTAATTATATACATGATCCTGGCTTTTTGGGTTAATATGAAAAATTATATTCTCAACGCCCGTCGCAACCCGTTGAGGTATTTGTAGAACAATGCAAATGCAGGTGTTGCATCCCCTTTGAACTACTAAAAAATTTAACCATGGCCCGCACACCCTCTCACATGGTTCCGTTAGGAACACCTGCTCCCGATTTCAAATTGCTGGATGTTATATCAGGTAAATGGCTGCAGTTAAAAGAATTACCTTCTGCCATTGGCACCGTGGTGATGTTCATTTGCAACCACTGCCCGTTTGTGCGTTACATACAACCTGAGCTGGTGCGGCTTTCCAAGGAATATATTGCCAAAGGCATCCGCTTCCTGGCCATCAGCGCCAATGATGCGCAGCAGTACCCGGAAGACGGGCCTGCGCATATGCGGGAAGTAGCTATTGAGCTGGATTATACTTTTCCTTACTTATACGATGAAAGCCAGGAAACGGCGCGTGCTTACCAGGCCGCCTGTACCCCCGACTTTTTTGTGTACGACAGTTCATTAAAGTTAGTATACCGCGGTCAGCTGGATGATGCACGGCCCGGAAATGATCAGCCGCTGAACGGCAAAGATCTGCGGTCGGCTCTCAACGCCCTGATAGAAGGAATGGAAGTAAGCCCCTTGCAGAAACCAAGTGTGGGTTGTAACATTAAGTGGAAAATGGAAGCAGTGTAAGATCACTACAAAATCATTACAATATACAAAACGCTGATTGCTAAGGCAATCGGCGTTTTTATTTTATAGCTGGCCGGATACCCGTTGACACAAGTGAACTTTTTTTAATCTGTATTTTAAACTTTTCTTAACAAACCATATCTAAATCCGAGACGCCGCAAAAATGCGATACTAAAACCAATACACTTTATTATGAAGACTTCACTGAGAAACCTACTTACAGGTACACTTGCACTGGCTGGTCTTTGTTATCTGTCATCCTGTTCCAAAAATGAGAACAATAGTGGTCAGGCACGTTTACAGGTAGCGCTTACTGACGGACCGGGTGATTTTAAAGCCGTTTATATTGATGTACAGGATGTGAACATTAATTACACAGATAGTGATGATAATGGCTGGCAAACATTAAGTGGTTTCAGAAAAGGCCGCTACAACCTGCTTACCCTGGTGAATGATAAAGATACCGTATTGGCCGATGCTTACATTAAGTCAGGCACTGTAAAAGAGATCCGCCTGGTATTGGGCGATGACAACTGGGTAGTAACCCATGACGGCGATTCTGTTCATCTGCAAACGCCCAGCGGGCAATCATCTGGTGTTAAGCTGAAATTGAATTCAGACGTAACCGGCGATGTGCTTTACAAGCTGGTACTGGATTTTGATGTAGCAAAATCGATCCATGAAGCAGGTGGTTCCGGCAAGTTTATGCTTAAGCCAGTTATCAGAGGTTTTATGCAGGCGCAGGGCGGTGCTATCAAGGGGGTAACAGCTCCGGATTCCATTGCCACAGCTGTATTGGCGCTTAATGGTAATGATACGGTAGCCAGCACTTATACTGATCATGGTCATTACCTGATCAAAGGCATTAGCGCCGGTACTTATACGCTGCACTTTATACCTTCAGATACATTGCTGAGCACCATTGTAAAATCTGGCGTAACCGTTGCATTAGGCCAGGTTACAACAGTAGATACTGTAAGATTGAAGTAGGCATAAAAGAGAAAGCATAAAGCAAAAAGCTGATTACCTAGCAGATATTCACGGTAATCAGCTTTTTGCTTTATGCCTTATGCTTTCAGCTAATCTAAGTGGAAATTAGTCATGATGTGATAATGGTTCTGCAGCTGGTTCACGGTAAGCGCGCCTTTAATTTCCCGCTGCTCATCGCGGTAAGCCAGGCGGGTTATATCGCGGCCGTCTTCCTGGGCCAGCTGTACGCTGAAGGGCCCGCGTACATATACCGCTGTATGGCCATTGCCGGTAGCGGCAGATTCATCTTTCTGGAATTTCAGCTTCAGCAGCTGTGATTCATCCAGTGGAATTTCGTACAGATCATCCAGCGAGTACCAGAATTCCTGCTGTTCATGGGTCAGTACACAAGCCTGTCTGTCCTCAGGGTTCACTTCCAGTACCTTGCCTTCCAGCAGCTCTCCTTCATACGATACTAACACGGTATCACCTGTTTTAACGTCATGTAAACGGATCATGGTGAAATGTTTTTAGTGTAGTATGAATATAACAAAAATTGTGCACACTAGTGGTGGTGGGCGCTTACATTTTTACTCACGGCTTCCCGTATACGAACCAGCTGTTCCAGCAGCTCCTCCAGCAGATCCAGGCGCAGCATGTTAGCCCCGTCTGATAGGGCGCAGGAGGGATCCGGGTGTGTTTCTATGAACAGCCCGTCGGCCCCGGTAGCAATCGCTGCCTTGGCAATAGTGCTGATCATTTGCGGGTTACCGCCGGTAACGCCGCTGGTTTGATTGGGCTGCTGCAGGGAGTGGGTACAATCCATTACTACCGGCACGCCATGTCCCCGCATAATGGGAATGTTACGGTAGTCCACTACCAGGTCCTGGTAGCCAAAGGTGGTACCGCGTTCAGTAAGTATCACCTGGTTATTGCCCGCCTGTTTAATTTTTTCCACGGCAAACTTCATAGCGTCGCCACTCACGAACTGCCCCTTTTTTACGTTCACTACCTTGCCGGTTTCTGCGGCTGCCAGCAGAATGTCTGTTTGCCGGCATAAGAAGGCCGGGATCTGCAGCACATCCACATAAGCGGCTGCCATAGCTGCTTCTGCGGCAGAGTGAATGTCGGAGGTTACCGGCAGGTTAAAGGCCTGCCCGGTTTTTTGCAGCAGGTCCAGCCCTTCCACATCGCCCATACCGGTAAAGGAATGAATGCTGGTGCGGTTAGCCTTGCGGTACGATGCCTTGAAAATGTAAGGGATGTTGAGCCGCTTGCAGATGCCGGAAACCTTCTCTGCCACGGTTGTTAACAGCTCCTCGCTTTCCACTACACAGGGGCCGGCTATCAGGAAAAAATTGTTGGGATTATATTGCTCTTTGAACAAAGATTTCAAATGATTCATCTGCATTTTAATTTGAGGACGTAAAGGTACGGAATCCGCTAAATGTTTAAATTGTCATAATATTGTAAGCGGCTAATCATCACCACCGGTTATGCTAATGATGCAGAGAGATGATTGTTGAATCATTGTCATGTACCAGTGCGTCCTGTTCTTAATGTTCAATGAAGCGATTAATATTACGGATCAAATGTGTGCCACACCTTTAAGGTGTGGCACACTTAAACACACGAAATGAAAAAGGATAAAATACTGGTAATAGGCGCCTGCGGGCAAATAGGCGTGGAGCTTACCCTGACGTTACGTAAAATATACGGGGATACCAATGTTGTAGCATCTGACCTGCGCGAGGAGCATGAGCTGCTGAAAGGCTCCGGCCCTTATGTATCGCTGGATGTTATGAACAAGGAAATGCTGCACGTGCTGGTGATCCGCCACAACATTACCCAGATTTACCTGCTGGCGGCCATCCTTTCGGCTACCGGTGAAAAAAATCCTTTGCTGGCCTGGCATATCAACATGCAAAGCCTTTTAAACGTGCTGGATATTGCTAAGGAAGAGGGCCTGGATAAAGTATACTGGCCCAGCTCTATTGCCGTATTTGGCCCTAATTCCCCTAAAGAAACCACCCCACAGCATACCGTTATAGAACCTACCACCATTTACGGCATCAGCAAATTTGCCGGTGAGCGCTGGTGTGAGTATTATAACCACCGTTATGGCGTGGATGTAAGAAGCCTGCGCTACCCGGGACTTATCAGCTATAAATCCGCACCCGGCGGCGGTACTACCGACTATGCTATTGAGATCTTCCACGAAGCGCTGGAAGAAAAAAAATATACCTGCTTCCTCTCCGAAGATACTTACCTGCCCATGATGTATATGCCGGATGCCATCCGCGCTACCATTGAGCTGATGGAGGCAGCCCAGCCTAAAATATCAGTACGTTCCTCCTATAACCTGGGCGCTATGAGCTTTTCGCCTAAAGAAATAGCCGCGGAGATCAAAAAGCATATTCCCGACTTTACCATCAGCTACCAATCCGATTACCGGCAGCAGATCGCAGATGGCTGGCCCAAGAGCATAAACGATGAACTGGCCCGCAAAGACTGGGGCTGGAAACCGGATTATGACCTGCCTAAAATGGTAACGGATATGTTGAAGAACCTGTAAGCGTTCTTTTATTGAACCAGCTTTAGCATCATGGGAAATACGCCGTAAATAAAGTGGGTTACCGCGTTGCTGTAATGGAAGCTGTCTGCCGGATTGCTGGCCATTTCAGCGGTTAACACCTGTTGGGAAGGATTGGGCAGGTCCAGGTAGGCTTTTACCCCTCCCAGGCTTTCCAGGTCCTCATGCCAAAGGCCGGAGGCCTGGTTCATGATTTCCCGGATGGTAACCCGTTGTTTTCTTTTATCTTTATCCTGCAACAGCGATGGGAAAAAGCGCGACAGGGGTTCGTCTATAGATTTAATGTAACCCTTGTTGATAGCAATATCAAACCAATAAAGACATTACATCTTTGGTGAGAGATTGACTGTTGAAAAGGTCATTTGCATTTTTACCATTACAATATTTTTCATATTTAACGTTATTATGCTGGGCAACAAGCAGTGCATAAATAGCTGGACCCCTGGTCAGTGATGCAGCGGTATCCAGGGCAGATTGCTGAGCATGAGCGCTACAACCAAGATCAACAAAATAAAACTTGTAATTAACCGTCCCATTGTATAATATTAATAAAACTTTCATTTTGATGAATATGCCATTCTTGCTAATTTATCATTTGAAATCTGCTAAATCTTTTATGAGAAAAAAAACGGGGGACCTTTTTCTGTTGCTAAGCTTTTGTTTGCTAGCCCACACCGCCTTTGGCCAGCAAGGTCCCAGCAAGGGGTTTGGCCGCTATTTCCTGATCGGGCACCGGGGCGGGGTAGTGGACACCTCCAACGCAGAGAACAGCATGGCCGCCCTGCAGGATGCTATTGAACGCGGTTACTGGATGGTAGAGATGGACCTGCGCCTTACCAAAGACAGTGTAATGATCATTAACCACGATAATAACTTTAAACGTTATTACGGCGTGGATAAACCTGTAAGTGCAATGACCTGGGAAGAGATCAGCGAGCTGCGTACGCCCAGGGGCAGCCAGGTACTGCGCCTGGAAGATGCGCTGGCAGCGGCCAGCGGCCATATACAGGTAATGCTGGATAATAAGATCACCAGTGGCGATACCTTGTTATTAAGTCAGGTGGTGAACCTGTTACAACAGTATGGTTTGGATAAGCAGGCCCTGATGATCGGGGCCGATGAATCAACCGACTACTTTACCGGTAAGGTAAAGCTTAGCTGTACCCGCCAGCAGCTGGAAATAAATATTCTGAAACCCGGCTATAACCCGGATTACTACTATCTTTTCGGGGATGTGAACACCATGTCGGAAGATGATGTGAAGTGGGCGCAGGCACAGAATATTATGGTGGTAGGCGTAATTAACTGGGCTAAATACAAGGGCAGAACAAGGGCTGCTTATGCCGCGGCTGCCCGCGATATAGTACGGCTGAAGAACTGGGGTGTGCTTTACTTTCAGCTGGATTCCGAGTTTGATAAATACTTCCGCTGATGGAATTACGATTGAGTAATTCGTAATTGAAGTGCAGCAAACTAAATGAAATAAATGGTGTTTGCGGATAAGTAATCAGGTTAAAAATAAGATCGAATTATTTATAAATTAAAAGTCCTGCATCTCAGATGCAGGACTTTTAATTTATGCTATACTAAATTCGTAATTGATAATTCGTAATTACTCCACAAACCCCACTGCTACCGTTGCATTGCTGTACTCATCTACCAGTATAAACGCGCCATTGGCGGGGTTTATGTGGTAGGGATCTGCAAAAATAGGCTGGGCGGTTTTAAGGGTGATCTTTCCGATATCGTTCAGTCCCAGCTCTTTTTTATCCTCAATAGTACGGTTGGTGGTAACTTCTATTACATGTTGTATACCCTGTACTTTGGCTTTTACGCGGTTAATGCCATGTTGCAGCAGGTAGGTTTTGCCGGGCACCAGCTTGGCCTGGTCCATCCAGCAAACGTGCGCACTGATCTCTTTCAGCGCAGCAGGCTCCTGGCCGGGTTTTGCCAGCATGTTACCACGGCTGGTATCTATCTCGTTTTCCAGGGTTATTACTACACTTTCGCGGGCATTGGCCGTATTCAGCTGCGTTTCAAACTGCTGAATGGTTTTAATACGGCTGGTTTGCATGGAGGGCAGGGATACTATCTCATCGCCCACATTAAAATGGCCGCTGGCCACTTTACCGGCAAAACCACGGAAATCGTGGTAGGCATCGGTTTTAGGCCGTATTACATGCTGTACCGGGAAACGGGCCGGGTGGTTGCTGTCGCCATGGTCAAAGCTGATCTGTTCCAGGTATTCCAGTAAGGCCTCTTCCTTATACCAGTCTATTTTTTCAGAGCGGGTAGCCAGGTTTTCCCCGTAAATGGAGGAGATGGGAATGAACCGTACTACCTGTTCCTTAAAAGCGGCATTATCCAGCAGCTGCTGAAAATCCGTAACAATTTCGTTAAAACGGTTCTGGTCATAATCAACCAGGTCCATTTTATTGATACATACTACCAGGTGCGGAATGCGCAGCAGGTTAGCTATAAAAAAGTGACGGTAAGTTTGCTCCACAATGCCTTTGCGGGCATCTATCAGTATCAGGGACACCTGCGCGTTGGATGCGCCGGTAACCATGTTACGCGTATATTCCACGTGGCCGGGCGTATCGGCAATAATGTATTTACGGGTAGGAGTAGAAAAATAGATATGCGCCACATCAATGGTAATACCCTGTTCCCGCTCAGCCACCAGCCCGTCTGTTAACAGGGAAAGGTCTGTAAAATCGAGCCCCTTGCGTTTGCTGGCTGCATGCAGGGCTTCCAGCTTATCCTGGGGAATAGAGTTGGTATCGTACAATAAACGGCCTATCAGGGTACTTTTACCATCATCCACACTACCGGAAGTGGTTATACGTAATACTTCCATAATTTTATTTAGCTTCTAGCATTTAGCTGTTAGGTAATAATAAGTTATATCATCATACGGAGGGTTGCTAAAAGCCAGCAGCTGATAGCTAACAGCTCCCTAAAAATACCCTGCCTGTTTCCTTTTCTCCATGGCGGCCTCGGAACGCTTATCGTCCATACGCGCGCCTCTTTCAGATATTTTGGCTTCCAGTATTTCAGAGATAATATCTTCCAGCTTATCAGCTTCAGAGATCACGGCTGCGGTACAGGTCATATCGCCTACGGTACGGAAACGTACTTTCTGTTTAAAGGGCACTTCCTCTTCCGTGGTGTTCAGGAAAGGAGAGTAGGGCCAATACATGCCATCGCGTTCTATGATCTCTCTTTCATGGGAGAAGTAAATGGAAGGAATGTCCAGCTTTTCGCGGCGGATGTAGTTCCATACATCCAGCTCTGTCCAGTTGGAGATGGGGAACACTCTCACGCCTTCGCCTATATGAATTTTACCATTCAGCATATCAAACAGCTCGGGGCGCTGCATTTTGGCGTTCCACTGTCCAAACTCGTCGCGTACAGAAAAGATCCTTTCCTTGGCGCGGGCTTTTTCCTCATCACGGCGGGCGCCGCCAATACAGGCATCGTACTTCATTTCCTCAATGGCATCCAGCAGGGTAACGGTTTGTAAGGCATTACGGCTGGCGTACTTACCGGTTTCTTCCTGCACCTTACCCTGGTTAATGCTATCCTGCACGTTGCGCACCACCAGGTCTACACCCAGGGAAGCTACCAGCTGATCGCGGAACTCAATGGTTTCCGGGAAGTTATGGCCGGTATCAATATGCAGCAGGGGAAAAGGTATTTTACCGGGGTAAAATGCCTTTTGTGCCAGGCGCACAATGGTAATGGAATCTTTACCACCAGAAAACAGGATCGCCGGCCTTTCAAACTGGGCGGCGGTTTCACGGAGAATATAGATCGCTTCATCTTCCAATGCCTGCGGAAACTCCCAATTTATTTGATTACTCATATCGCTGTGCTTAATTAAAAATGAATAATTAAGAATTTATAATTGTGGATGTCTTACTTCGGTGTAATGCAGCCTTCTTAATTATCATCAATATTTTCTTTTAATTGAATGAATAATTACGCTTCAAGTTACTACGGCGGCGCAATTATTCATTCCTTTTTGTTGACTATTTACAAATTAACAATAAACAATTAACTACTTCCATCTCACGTTATCTTACCCTTCGATTATTAAATATTCATTCTTAATTATTAATTATTTAGCCGTGCAGGCCGCACTCTTTCTTGGATTGCTCCCACCACCAGCGGCCAGCGCGGGGATGTTCTCCCGGCTCAATGGCGCGGGTACAGGGAGCGCAGCCAATGCTTACAAAGCCCTGGTTGTGCAATTTATTAAAGGGTACATTGTTCTTTTCCAGGTAGGCAAGCATTTCATCATAGGTCCAGTGCACCAGGGGATTGAACTTGTACAACCCGCGGGCCTCGTCCCATTCCAGGGCTTCCAGCGCATGGCGGTTCTCAGATTGCTCTGCCCGAAGGCCGGTGATCCATACTTTAACACCTTGTAAGGCGCGGTTCAGGGGTACTACCTTGCGAATGAAACAACACTCCTTCCGGTTCTCCACCGAATCATAAAAGCTGTTAAAGCCTTTTTCCGCTACCAGTTTTTCCATGGCGGCGGTTTCAGGAAAATAAGTTTCAAAGGGCTGTTTGTAGCGGGCGCGGGTAAGGTCCATCAGCTCATAGGTTTCCTGGAACAGGCGGCCGGTGTCCAGCGTAAACACCCGTACGGGTAATTTATTGCGCCAGATCATATCCGCCAGTACCTGGTCTTCCTGTCCAAAAGAGGTGGAAAAGGCCACAGCACCCGGGAACTGTTCTGTAAGATATTGAATGGCAGCTGTTTCAGACAGTCCTGCCAATGCGGTTTTAATGTCTGTCATGTACTTCCTTAGCTAAAGCAAAAATACATAAATCCTATAAAAACTATAGGATATAGGGGTAAAAATAGTTGAGAATTTATGCACGGCTGACAAAAGGAGAGGGGAGGGAGGAGCAGGAGTAAGGACGTGAGATCTGGTGTGCTAAGAAGGCACCGGGTTAACTTTTACCTGGTAAGATGGTTGTTCATGGCCATACATACCGGGAGGGCGGGCAGCACAACTCACGGCCCGCGCTGGTTATCGGCAAGCCCACATGCCGCTGAAATCCATATCCACCAGGGTGATCGGCTTCCAGGCTATATTAACTCTACCAAAAACGTTCAACCATCTCATAAGTGCTTAAACTAATCAATCCTGTTTAAAATCAGAATTACCGAAGTTTACTCCAGCAGGAACAAGATACAAGGCGCAGCGGGCCAAACACTATTGCGCTGTTAGCTGTACAGGTGGTGGTATTATAACTAATATCAGCCGTTTAGGCGCGCTAACAAGCCATCAGCATAAGCAACAGATCATAAAGAAGAGGGAAGGATTCCGGGAAGCGGGGTATTAAAAGGCCAATAAAAAGCAGCTACCAAACTTTGGTAGCTGCGGCTAATTACGTGTAAGAATGTCTTTTAATGTTTTGTTTTCCAGCAATTTAAGCGTTGCATCCCTCACCTTCGACATTACCTCGTTCAACCCGCAAACGGCTTCGTTCTTACAGGTTTCACAGCGCTCATAATAGTTCAGGCTTACGCAGGGCAACAGGGCTATAGGCCCGTCCAGCAAGCGTATAATGCGGGCCAGCGGTATTTCCTTAGGCGTGCGCATCAGGTAATATCCACCACCTTTTCCCTTCTTACTCCCCAGGATCCCGGCATTCTTTAACTCCAGCAGTATATTTTCCAGGAACTTAATGGAAATGTTCTTTTCCTGGGCAATCTCCGAAATCAAAATGGGGCCCTTATCTGCATTTTCTGCCAGGTGTATCAAGGCATGAAAGGCATATTGTGTTTTTTTTGAAAGCATATAAAAACGATTTGCATCTCCTCACCCAGATGTGCGAATTGCTGGCAAATATATTTAAAAGTTTGAAGTTTACAGGCTAAGCACGTCCTTCATGGTAAAGATGCCCTTTTTGCCATTCAGCCATTCAGCCGCTATTACAGCGCCGGCGGCAAATCCTTCGCGGGAGTGGGCCGTATGGGTAATGGAGATATCGTCAATAGCAGAGGTGTAGGTAATACTATGGGTACCGGGGGCGGGGTCTTCCCGTTTGCTGATGATGGACAGCTCTTTCGGCTGGCTGCTTTCCTGGTTCACCCAGCCGGCTTTGCGGTCCAGCTTATCCAGGATATGCTCTGCCAGCGTAATGGCAGTGCCGCTGGGCGCATCCTTCTTCTGAGTATGGTGGATCTCTTCCATCTTCACATCGTACTGAGGCTGGGTTGCCATCAGCTCTGCCAGGCGTTTATTGATCTCGAAAAAGATATTCACCCCAATACTGAAGTTACTGGCGTACAGGAAGCCCTGGTGTTTTTCCAGGCAGCGGGCCTTTACATCGGGCAGCTTTTCCAGCCAGCCTGTAGTGCCGCATACCACGGGTACATTGGCTTCAAAACATTTGAGGATATTGGAATAGGCAGTTTCGGGGGTGGTGAATTCAATAGCTACATCGGCCTGCTGCAGGTGTTCCTTTTCCAGCAGGTGTTTACTTTCCAGGTCTATACGATGAATCACAGTATGTCCTTTCGCTGTTGCAATGGCTTCTATAGCCTTTCCCATTTTACCGTATCCGATAAGTGCTATTTTCATAAAATTGATCTGATTATTTAACTATTTTCCGAAAGCCCATCCGCCCTTATTCTTTCCCTTTACCTTACCCAGGTTTATTTGCAGGCTTAAGCCCAGGGAGCGGTTATCCAGCATTTTGGGAACAACCCGCATACTCAGGTCGTCATTCATATTCCAGTCGCGCAGGTGTGCAAACACCGTGGCATCAATAATATTCAGGCCATAGGCCAGTATAAATACCAGCACGGAATAATCCACGTACTGCCGGTAGGCATCACGTAATATCTTCAGGGATTCTGCATTATTATAGATATCCGCATACTTGTCAACCGTATTGGCGTTGCCATCCATACGAATGCGGTAAGCATCACGGTAGTCTTTATAGTAGTTGAAGTTGCCGATGAAAAAACCGGCGGAAATGCCCATAGCGGCATATACCAAAGGAATTTTCCAGTACTCGCGGTTATAGGCCTGGCCCAAACCCGGCACCACGGCAGAGTAGAAGGCAGCCTTACGCGGACTGTGGGGATTCTTAAACAAGCCGGATACAATAACGGAATCTTTTTTAGCAGCAGGTTTGTGCGTAGTATCCGTGCCAGGCTTTAGTGTGTTGGGTGTAATGGTATCCTGCGCATATAACGGCCTGCAGGTGCAGCCAGCTATAAGCAGGAGGAGGAGGAAACGGCATAGTAGGTAGTGAAATGTATGCCCGGCCTTATTTTTTGCCACCGTATAAATCTATTTTTTCCAGTATGCTGTCCAGCTCTTCGTCTGAGTAAAATTCAATTGTAACACTGCCTTTACCCGTCTTTGATCTGTCCAGCGATACTTTAGTTGCAAAATGAGAGGCTAAGTTATCTTCTATTTTCTGATATGCCGGGGGAAGGGAATTTTTTATTGGTTTTTTAACAGTTCCTTTTTCAACATGGTTCACCTTTCTCACCAGCTCTTCTGCCTGGCGTACGGAAAGACCGTTCTTAACCACTTCGTTAAAAATGAACAGCTGTTTTTCTACATTCTCCACACCGATCAGCGCGCGGGCATGGCCCATGCTGATCTGCGCATTGCGTACTGCTACCTGGATATCGGGGGGCAGCTTCAGTAAGCGGATATAATTGGTAACGGTGCTTCTTTCTTTACCCATCCGGTCGGCCACCTGCTCCTGTGTGAAGGTGCATTCCTCCATCAGGCGTTTGTAGCTGAGGCCAATTTCTATAGCATTCAGGTTTTCCCTTTGCAGGTTTTCCAGCAGGGCCAGCTCCAGTAGTTCCTGGTCATTGGCCTGACGTACATAGGCGGGGATATCCTTTATACCGGCCATTTTGCTGGCGCGTAAACGCCTTTCACCGGCTATCAGCTGGTATTTTTTACCAACTTTGGCTACGGTAATGGGCTGTATAATATCGTGCAGCTTAATGGAATGGCTCAACTCCTGTAACGCCTGTTCATCAAAGTCACGCCGCGGCTGCTTTGGGTTCACCTCGATCTGATCCAGCGGAATACGCTCAATACCGGTAGCAGCAGCCACCACTTTATCTCCCAGGGCACTGGAAGTTTGTTTCAGATCAGTATCAATGTTTTGCAGCAGCGAGCGGATGCCTTTTCCCAACGCCTCTTTCTTACTCGGATTGGTCATCGTTTATAGCTAGTATTTTATCTTCTAAGTTAATTTTTGTAAAGTTATTCTTCTGTAATATTTCTTTGGCCAGGTTCAGGTAGTTAATGGCGCCGGTGCTGGACGCATCATACATGATCACAGATTTGCCGAAGCTGGGCGCTTCACCCAGTTTGGTATTACGGTGAATGATGGTATTGAACACGCTTTCTTCAAAGTGTTGTTTTACCTCGTCCACCACCTGGTTGCTCAGGCGCAAACGGCCATCGTACATGGTCATCAGAATGCCTTCTATTTCCAGGGATGTATTCAGCCTGCTTTGAACGATCTTAATGGTATTCAGCAACTTACCCAAACCTTCCAGCGCAAAGAACTCGCACTGTACGGGTATGATCACGGAATCGGAAGCCACCAGGGCATTCACGGTGATCAGGCCCAGGGAAGGGGAGCAGTCTACAATCACAAAATCATAATCCTGCTTCACGGAATCTATCACCTGCTTCATCACCTGCTCACGGTTGGGGTGGTTTATCAGCTCCAGCTCCGCACCTACCAGGTCAATATGGGCGGGCAGCACTTTCAGGTTCGGGGTATCTGATTCCAGTACCACGTCTTTGGCCTGCACATCATTCACCATACAATCATACAGGCTTTGCTGTATGTTACGCAGGTCAAAACCCAATCCAGTGGTGCTGTTCGCCTGCGGGTCTGCGTCTACCAGCAAGGTTTTAAATTCCAGCACTGCCAGGCTGCTGGCCAGGTTTATTGCGCTGGTGGTTTTACCTACGCCCCCTTTTTGATTGGCGATTGCGATTGTTCTTGCCATTGTTAAATTGAATATTCTTAGGTTATTTATAGGATAATAGGATAATAAATAAGCTCTTAGCTGTTGAGTGATTAGCTTTTAGCAATGGCCGTTTGTTAGCACGAACGGCTAAAGGCTACAGCTAAAGGCTGATCGTGCTATTGATCCCCGGAAGTAACAGCTCCAGTCCGGCATCCGCAAAAGCCTGTTTGGCTTTGTCCGTGTCTATCTTAATAAACCCAAAAGTATCGTAATGAACTCCTATAATACGTTTACATTCTATAAACTCGGCGGCAATAATGGCGTCCTCTACGCCCATGGTAAAATTATCGCCAATAGGCAGCACTGCAAAATCTAATTTAGCAAAGCGGGGCATCAGCTCCATATCAAAGGTGAGGGCCGTATCGCCGCTATAATAGAAATTACCTGCCGGGGTGGTGAAAATGAACCCTAAGGGATTACCGCCATAGGACCCGTCCGGCAGGCCGCTGGAGTGGTGGGCCACTACGCATTTTACCGTGCCAAAGTCAAACTGCCACTTACCACCCGTGTTCATGGGATGCGTTTTTTCAATACCCTGTTTGCCGGCCCAGGTAACCAGCTCATAGCTGCCTACCACGGTAGCATTGGTACGGCGGGCCAGGTTCACCAGGTCTGCCACATGGTCGTCGTGCCCATGGGAAACAAAGATGTAATCTGCACCTATCTTGTTCACATCCACCGCTTTAGCCAGCTCGTTATAAGTAATGAAGGGGTCAAAAAGGATCTTTTTGCCCTGGATCTCTACCGAAAAACAAGAATGGCCGTAATAAGTAAATTGCATTGGCTAACTGCTTTATAATGAATGGTCATTATTAATACAACATCCCGAATGTGACAAAAATACAACGATTAGGCTAATATATGCGGTGCCCACTTATTTATTTATTCACAAAAATTCGTGGAGTTTGATGTTAATAGGATGGAAATGAAGCTTTTGCAGGCAGGGATATGCTCCCTGCATAATTGTAGCAACATTTTTGATGGGGTCATACAATATGACGGATCGTCAATCGTCATCATCAACTTGACACATATAACTTTACTAATACCATGCGCTCAGGAGTTAATTCGCTTGTTCTTATATTATTGATCATTTGCCTGGATATTTACGTTTTCATGGGTATACGGGCCATTATGAACGGGGCCGCTCCCCGCACCCGTGGTATTGTATACGGCATTTACTGGCTGATATCCATTGCCTGTATCCTTACCATTGTATTGCTGCCTTACCTGCACTGGCACGACTGGAAGCCCATTGTACGCTCTTACGTAATGGCGGTGCTGATAGGGCTGGTAATGGCCAAGCTGCTGGTAACCCTGTTCCTGCTGGTAGATGATATACGCCGGGGCATTATGTGGCTCATACAAAGGTTTGGTAACCGGCCGGCCCCTGCACCAAGCGAGCTGCCTGCCGGCATTTCCCGATCGCAATTCCTTACCAAAATGGGCCTTTTAATGGGCGGCAGCCTGTTTGCCACCCTTACTTACGGCTTCTCCAATAAATACAATTACCGCGTACATAAGATGAAGCTGGCCTTTAAGAACCTGCCGCAGGCATTTAAAGGGCTGCGCATAGTACAGATCTCCGACGTGCACTCCGGCAGCTTTAATAATAAAGAGGCGGTTTTGAAAGGCATAGAGCTGATCAAAGCTCAGCAGGCCGACCTGATCCTGTTTACCGGCGACCTGGTAAATGACCGCGCCACGGAAATGGATGGTTACATGGATGTGTTTAACCAGCTAAAAGCCCCTATGGGCGTATATTCTACCCTGGGTAACCATGATTATGGCGACTATTACCCCTGGCCAGACCGGGATGAAACCGGTTACAGCCACCAGCGCGCCCAAAACCTGGACCGCCTGAAACAGATCCATGGCGAATTAGGCTGGCGCCTGCTGATGAATGAGCACGTAGTGCTGGAACGCGACGGGCAGCAGATAGCATTGATAGGCATTGAGAACTGGAGCGCCATGAGCCGCTTTCCCAAGTACGGCGATCTGAAAAAGGCATATGAAGGCAGCTCCCACATCCCCTTTAAAATATTATTGTCTCACGATCCCACCCATTGGGATGCCCAGGTGCGCCCAGAGTATCCGGATATTGATCTGACGCTGGCCGGCCATACCCATGGTATGCAGTTTGGCGTGGAAATACCCGGTGTGCGCTGGAGCCCTGCCCAGTACTTTTATAAGGAGTGGGCCGGTTTGTATAAGGAAGGCGCCCAACGCCTGTATGTGAACCGTGGTTACGGCTTTTTAGGCTATCCCGGACGGGTGGGTATATTGCCGGAAATTACGGTGATAGAGTTGGTGTAGGTTCCCGAAATCTCCTATCTTGCAGCCATGTGGAAACACCGGTGCATTATACTTTTATCCCTATTATGCTGCAGCCGGATGGTTGCTGGACAATCACTGGCAGAGCTGGAACGGCAGCTGGATTCCCTGTTGCAAAAGCAGGCGAAGAACGATGTGCTGTTAAGTATAGGCTACGGTAATAACCCGGCCTATGGCAGCAAAACCACCAACTTTGAGCGGCCCATCGAAATGAAGACTTTCTTCTCGCCCTCTGTTGCCTACTATCATAAGTCCGGTTTTTTTGGATCGCTGAGCGGTTACTATCTTACCAATTCAGAAAAGAATCCCTGGTTTGAATGGGACCTGTCTGCCGGTTACGACTACACGAAAAGCCGGAAGTTCCTGGCCGGTATTTCGTATACCCATTACTTTTTTGCAGATTCCAGCGATGTACCGCTTACCCCGATAAAAAATGAATTGTTTGCTTATTTCTATTACCGTGGCTGGTGGCTGCAGCCCGGCATTAGCCTTGATTTTGGCTGGGGGCAGCAAACAGGTACCACTACTTCTTACCGGCAAATAGGCCGTTTGCCCATCCGGATACGAAATGAAGTGACCACCACGGAATCCGGAAGGGATTTTAATATGATACTGGCCGTACGCCATCCGTTTATTTTTATGGATGTATTAAAGTATGATGATGTAGTGCTCATTACGCCTTCTCTTGGGTTAACCATGGGTACTGCGCATTATTACAGTAATATGAAGGCCTTCCAGTACATCTCCCGCTCTGCAAAGATCAAACAGGATATTAAAAGAAGTAAAAAGAATGTGAACGGCCAGCCTATAGAATCCACTGACCGTACCGGCTTTGAGCCCCGCGCAGTAGACCTGACCCTGAATTGCTCATACCTCATAGGCCGCTTTACCCTGGCGCCTGCCTATACCGTATTTAAACCGCTGCAGGGAGAAGATACCAGCATTATGAGTTACTTCACCGCTAAAGTTAGTTTTGAATTTTAACAGATTACCGGTTTTTTTATTGTGTTGAGCGCAGTTTATGAATGTTTAAGAAACATAGCATAGATTTTGCTACTACAAAAAAATAACAATGCTATGTAGGGGAAAAAAACAGATCCCGTCTATTAAGCAAAGGTCATATCAATAGAAAAACACGCTTAAATCAAAACAACTGCACATGAAAAAACTGATTCTTGCGGTGGCAGTACTGGTCGTAACTGCTTTTTCATTTTCTACCGCCCATGCTCAGGACAGATTATTACGCTTTGGATTTAAAGGAGGTGCAAACCTTGGCAAACTGGATGGTACCGGTTACAATGACGGATTTAAGCTGGGCTATCACCTGGGCGGTTTTGCGCAGGTGAACCTGGTAAAAGGTTTTGGTGTACAGGGTGAATTGATCTTCTCTTCCACCAAAACAAAAACAACGGATAATTTCAGTGAGATCTATAACACAGATAACCTGAACGATCCATCCAACGACAACAAAAAGATCAGCTTAAACTATTTAAGCATTCCCATCCTGGCTAACTTCAATTTAGGTACTCCCCGTTTGAAGCTGCAGGTTGGTCCCCAGTTCAGCGCATTGCTGGGAGGCAAGAATGCCCTGGAAGGTACTAAAGACGCCTTTAAAGGCAGCGACGTAGCAGGTGTAGCCGGCTTATGGATCCAGCTGCCTATTGTGAACATCAGCGCCCGTTACATCATTGGTTTTACCGATGTGAAAAATGCAAGCGATGTAGCCAACACCAGCAACTGGAAAAACCAGTCTATTCAGCTGGGCGTAGGCGTAACGTTGTAATTACGAATTGTACTGTATAAATTAAAAGGCCTGCATGCTAAATGCAGGCCTTTTAATTTATACTTATTTTATGTGGCATTATCCTTGACCAATATAGTATTATACTAAAAATAGAGGGTAACAGCGCCTTTGGGCTGACAAATTGTCTACCTTCACATGGAATTAAACTATTGCGATGAATAGATTTTATTTAGCGAATCCGGAAGAGGAGATGGAGTTTATGCCTATTATCCCTTTGAACGAGGATGTTGATGGTCAGGAAGATGATAAAATACCCGATGAACTTTCCATATTACCATTAAGAAATACAGTCCTGTTTCCCGGTGTGGTATTGCCCATTACCGTAGGCAGGGACAAATCTATAAAGGCGGTGAACGATGCATACCGGACTGACAAATTGATTGGTGTGGTAGCGCAAAAAGACAGTACGGTAGAAGATCCTATTATTGCCGATCTGGCCAGCGTAGGTACCGTAGCCCGTATCGTAAAGCTCATTAAAATGCCGGATGGCGGCACCACTATCATTATACAGGGCCGCAAGCGTTTTAAGATAGATGCCATTACAACGGAAGATCCGTATTTCAAAGCCAACATTACCATCTTAAATGATGAAGTAGGAGAGGATGACGCAGAGTTTGACGCCTACATTTCCTCCATTAAGGACCTGGCCGGGCAGATCATCCAGCTATCGCCCAACTTACCGTCTGAAGCCAGCGTAATATTGAAGAATATTGAAAATGCAGCCTTCCTGGTGCATTTTGTTTCCTCAAACCTGAACAGTGAATTAAAAGATAAACAGGAGCTGCTGGAGATCAACAACCTGCGCACCCGTGCAGAAACGTTGCTGAAGCTGTTGCAGGTAGAGCTGCAGCTGGCAGAGCTCAAAAATAAGATCACCAATAAGACCAAGGCCGACCTGGATAAGCAGCAGCGGGAATACTTTCTGCAGCAGCAGCTGAAATCCATCAAGGAAGAACTGGGCGGTGATACCAATGACCGTGAGATCCGGGAAATGCAGCGCAAAGCAGAACAGAAAAAGTGGACGGAAGCCGCTGCAGACCTGTTCCGTAAAGGAATAGAAAAGCTGGAACGTATGCACCCCAGCACACCGGATTACAGCGTGGTGTACAACCACCTGGACCTTATGCTGGACCTGCCCTGGCAGGAGTACACCCTGGATAGCTACGACCTGAAGAAAGCGCAGAAAGTACTGGATAATGACCATTACGGTATGGATAAGATCAAGGAGCGCATCCTTGAATACCTGGCCGTACTGAAGCTGAAAGGGGATATGAAATCGCCCATCCTGTGTTTTGTGGGCCCTCCGGGTATTGGTAAAACATCCTTAGGCCGTTCTATTGCCAATGCTATTGGCCGTAAATATGTACGTTTAAGCCTGGGCGGTTTGCATGATGAAAGCGAGATCCGCGGCCACCGTAAAACCTATATCGGGGCTATGCCCGGCCGCATTCTGCAATCCATCCGCAAAACAAGATCCTCCAACCCGGTAATGATCCTGGATGAGATAGATAAGATAGGCAATGATTTCCGTGGCGATCCCAGCTCCGCTTTGCTGGAAGTGCTGGACCCTGAGCAGAACAGCACTTTTTACGATAACTACCTGGAGCTGGAATATGACCTGAGCAAAGTATTGTTCATTGCTACCGCCAATAATATTGCGGCTATAAATCCCGCCCTGCGCGACCGTTTAGAGATCATTGACCTGAGCGGATATTCAATAGAGGAGAAGGTGGAAATAGCTAAGCGCCACCTGGTGCCCAAGCAGCGGGAAATGCATGGCCTGAAGGATGTGAAGATGAAATTCCCGGGCCAGGTGCTTACCAAAATGGTACAGGAATATACCCGGGAAAGCGGTGTACGTGAGCTGGACCGTTTACTGGCATCTGTTATGCGCTCCCTGGCTAAGAATGTAGCGCTGGATGAAAAGCTGCCTGATACGCTTACCGAAGAAATGCTGGCTAAGATCCTGGGAAAATCCCGCTACTCTAACGAGCTGTATAAAGTAGGGAACCCGCCGGGTGTGGCTGTAGGCCTGGCCTGGACCTATGTAGGCGGCGATATACTGTTTATAGAAACCAGCCTGAGTGAAGGGAAGGGAGAGTTAAAGCTAACGGGTAATTTAGGGAATGTGATGAAGGAATCTGTGTCCACAGCGCTAAGCTACCTGCAGGCCAATGCTTCAGATTATAAGATAGATCCAAAAGTATTCTCGCATAAAAATGTGCATGTGCACGTGCCGGAAGGCGCTGTACCGAAAGATGGTCCCAGCGCAGGCGTAACCATGCTCACCGCATTGTCTTCTGCCTACACCGGCCGTAAGGTAAAACCTTACCTGGCTATGACGGGTGAAATTACCCTGCGCGGACAGGTATTACCGGTAGGTGGCATCAAGGAAAAAATACTGGCTGCCAAACGTGCCGGTATTAAGGAAATATTGCTTTGCTGGCAGAACGAGAAAGATATTAAAGACATTAACCCGGACTATATCAAAGGCCTGAAGTTCCATTTTGTAAAAGAAATGACGCAGGTGCTGGATATAGCGCTGATGAAGAAGTAATTACGAATTGTTCAATTACGAATTGAGTACATCATAAATCAAAGGCCTGCGTTTAAATGCAGGCCTTTTGATTTATAGTATTTTGTAATCAATTTAATCTCCCATCCTCACTAATCATTCGCTGCATTCTAATTCGTAATTGATTAATTCGTAATTCTCACTAATTTACGCTCTGATGTTACGCCGCGCTTCTTTCCTCATCCTTCGTCTCCTATGTTGCTCTTCCCTGGGCTTTGCGCAGGTGCTGGGAGGTAAAAGCGTTTTCCCTTTCCTGGACCTGCCGGCAGCTCCACAGCTCACGGCCCTGGGTAGCATGAATGTAAGCCAGCAGAATAACGATCTTTCCCTGACCCTGGTAAATCCCGCTTTGCTGCGCCCCTCCATGCACGGGCATTTACAGGTGAACTATACCAGCTATTTTGCAGATGTGAATTATGGCCATGCCATGCTGGGATATTATGCGGATAAGCTGCAAACCACTTTTGCCGGCAGCGTGCAATATGTACATTATGGTACGCTTACACAAACAGATGCTGCGGGCAATGTGCAGGGCACTTTTAAACCACGGGATATTGCATGGCAGCTATCGGCCAGCCGCCAGTATTTGGAGCGCTGGCATTACGGCATCAATTTAAAGTATATCCATTCCCGTTATCAGCAATATGGTTCCAGCGGTTTGGCGGCAGATGTAGGAATTACTTACCAGGATACCACCCGGCAGCTGCAAATAGGGCTGGTGGCCCGCAATATGGGCGCCCAGCTAAGCAGCTATGTAAATGATAATAAAGAGCCTTTACCCTTTGATCTGCAGATCGGCATTTCCAAACGCCTGCAGCATTTACCGTTACAGCTCTCCGCTACCCTGCATCACTTATACCAGTTTGATATCCGTTATGCGGATCCTGCGCTGGAAGATGAAGGACTGGTTTCAAACGGGGACACGACCGGTACCGGCAGTAAAACATTTGATAAGCTGTTCCGCCATGTAGTGCTGGCTGCGCAGTGGGAGATAGGGCGGTATGTAGAGCTGACGGTATCCTATAACCATTTACGCCGGCAGGAGCTGGCGGTATCCGGGCAGCAGGGCCTGGGCGGGTTTGGCGCAGGCATAGGCATTGTTACTAAAAAGATCCAGCTACGGTATGCCCGCTCCTGGTACCAGCGCGCGGCCGCCTTTAACCAGCTGGGTATTAACTTCCCTTTACAGCAGTGGGGACTATTAAATTAGAAAATGTGCAGATATGCAGATGTGCAAATGATGGAGCGGCATATACCAGCACATTTATTCATTCATCTGCACATCTGCATATTGCACATCTGCACATTAATCTACCAGCTGCCTCTTATACAGCTGTATGGTATTTTCCAGCCCCAGGTACAGCGCATCACATACCAGTGCATGCCCGATAGATACTTCCTTTAGCTGCGGAATATGCAGCTTAAAAAAGCGCAGGTTATCCAGGTTCAGGTCATGGCCGGCATTTAGCTCCAGGCCAAGAGCTACTGCTTCCCGGGCGGTATTCTTATAATCATTGAACAGCTGCAGGTTCTGCGGCTGGGTATAGGCATTTGCATATTCTTCCGCATAAGGGCCGGTGTACAGCTCAATACGGTCGGCGCCGGCGCTTTTGGCGCCTGCTACTTTATCAACCTGGGCATTCAGGAAAATAGATACGCGGATGCCGGCCTTTTTCAGCTGGCCTATCACATCTTTCAGGAAAGCCTGGTGTTTAACCGTATCCCAGCCGGTGTTGGAGGTAATGGCATCCGGCGGGTCGGGTACCAGTGTACATTGGTGCGGTTTTACAGCCAGCACCAGCTCCATAAATTCCCGGGAGGGGTAGCCTTCAATATTAAACTCGGTGGTAACCAGTGGTTTCAGGTCCCATACATCCTGGTAGCGGATGTGCCGCTGGTCGGGGCGGGGGTGTACGGTTATCCCTTCTGCACCAAAACGCTCACAGTCCTGGGCTACTTTTAATAGATCGGGCATATTGCCGCCGCGCGCATTACGCAGGGTAGCAAACTTGTTTATGTTAACGCTTAATTTGGTCATGGCGCAAAGGTAATAACAATGGATAATTAAACAGCTATAAAGCAGAATAGTGAAGGCTGCGTTCCGGACGGAACATGACCTCCACTATTGCTTAAATTATTCCCTTTTCCTTATATAAAAACTTAGTACCTGTAATAATCAGGTTTGTAAGGACCTGCTGCAGGAATACCCAGGTATTCAGACTGGGCGCCGGTGAGCACATCCAGCTCCACACCAATTTTTTTCAGGTGCAGGCGGGCAACCTTCTCATCCAGGTGTTTGGGCAGCACGTATACTTTATTTTCGTACTGATCATTGTTCAGCCACAGCTCCAGCTGGGCCAGCACCTGGTTGGTAAAGGAGTTGCTCATTACAAAAGAAGGGTGGCCGGTAGCGCAGCCCAGGTTCACCAGGCGGCCTTCTGCCAGCAGGATGATGTCTTTACCATCAATGGTATATTTATCTACCTGCGGTTTGATCTCAACTTTGGTTTTACCATAGTTCTTATTCAGCCAGGCAACATCTATCTCAATATCAAAGTGGCCGATATTGGAAACGATGCATTTGTCTTTCATGGCTTTAAAGTGCTCGCCGGTAATGATATCGCGGCAACCGGTAGTGGTTACAATAATATCAGCTTCCTTAACGGCATCGGCCATTTTCTTTACTTCATAACCTTCCATAGCAGCCTGCAGGGCGCAGATGGGGTCAATTTCAGTAACGATCACACGGGCGCCGGCGCCTCTCAGGGACTCGGCAGAACCCTTGCCCACATCGCCAAAGCCAGCAACTACTGCTACTTTACCGGCAATCATTACATCGGTAGCACGGCGGATGGCATCCACACAGGATTCGCGGCAGCCGTATTTGTTATCAAATTTGGATTTGGTAACAGAATCGTTAATGTTGATAGCAGGTAAGGGCAGGGTACCGTTCTTCATACGGTCGTATAAGCGGTGAACGCCGGTAGTGGTTTCTTCGCTTAATCCTTTAATATGCTGTATCAGTTCAGTGTAAGTGTCCAGCACCATGTTGGTCAGGTCACCACCGTCGTCCAGGATCATGTTCAAAGGACGGTCGGCGCTGCCAAAGAACAGGGTTTGTTCTATACACCAGTCAAATTCTTCAGCGTTCATACCTTTCCAGGCAAAAACCGGGATGCCGGCAGCGGCAATGGCAGCAGCGGCATGGTCCTGTGTGGAAAAGATGTTGCAGGAGCTCCAGCGAACTTCTGCACCCAGGTGTACCAGGGTTTCAATGAGCACGGCCGTTTGTATGGTCATGTGCAGGCAGCCTGCTACGCGGGCGCCTTTCAGGGGTTTGGATGCGCCATATTCTTCTCTCAAAGACATGAGGCCCGGCATTTCGGCTTCTGCCAGCTCAATTTCCTTCCGACCCCATTCGGCCAAAGACATATCTTTTACCTTATACTGAAGGCTAAAGTCAATGTTGGATTTAGCGATTGTTGACATGCTTTTACGATTTTGGGCAAATCTACCGTTAATTTATTTTATAGCGTAATGCTCAGTAGAAAAATCCATATAACTGTCTGTCAATAGTAATTTGTTCCATTTGCCCCAGGTTTTCCACATTTTACCCGTAAAAAATTCTAGCACAAATAAAGTCTGGGGCTGCATTCCGGGCTGTACGGTTATCCCCGTAGTTGTTAACATAGTGTGGAAAAATTAAATTTAATTGTTTTGATATATTTATTTTATATAAATTTGATATGAATTTAATATGACAGAAGCCCTATCTATCGGCACATCCAACCTACGACTGTAAGCTAAGATGTTGATATATAAGGCTTGTACGCCAATAATGGCGGGACAAGGGCCAACCCATACAGCAAATATGACATGTACGCTAACAGGGGTTATATGAAAGATCGGTTTCATTGCGCCGCTATATCTGTTGGATTTAAACTATGATGGATGATTAGAAATTTACATGCCTTATGTTAGTGCTGTCCTATACAATGAAAAGCAATACCCGGGTGGTTTGCGCTAAAGCCGTGCAATGGCTGCTGCGGAAACTGCTGGTAGTTGCCCTTTTGCTATTAGCCGGCAGCCCAGTAAGCGCCCAGGTAATTGAAACTATTAATGAAACGGGAGGCACTATTGCCGATCCGGGTTTAAAGATCGAAGTGCTTGCAGATGGCTCGTTCCGGGTATACCGCCTGGGTATGAGCCAAACCTATGAAGGTACTGATGATCCCCGGGGCATCGCCACATTCATAGGTATGAACCAAACGTTCACCAGTGATCCCCGGCAGGTAAAACAGGTCACCTGGAGCTTTATTTCTCCCTTGTCCGGTTTAGGTACTGCCGCCTCTCCATGGCGCGTGCAAATGGTAGGTAATGTGGGCGATTACAGGGGTGTAGCGCAGCACACTGTTATCTGTAACCTGAGCTATGTAAAAGATCTTCCTTATTATATACTGGATTATACAGTGGCGGCAATCACTGACCTGCTGACCACCCACGCCAATTTATACCTGGCAGAGCATGCGGTGCTGGATGCCACCACCGGCGACTGGAGCGGCAACAGCGTGTGTACTAAAGGATTAGGTCCGGATTACCCGGGCCCTTACGGCACAGTGGGTGTATACCGGGATGATCCCTGTGGCAGCTATCCCACCGGCCGTTCCCATGTAATGCGCATGAAGGACGGCTTTACGTCATTTATGGCGACCGATGCTGCTGGCATGACCGCCAACATACCGGAAAACTGTATACTGGCCAATATATATAATAACACCTACGATGGAACGGAGAACGGCATCATTGTACATAAAGATATGGGGGATGTATTTGGCGGTAATGTGAACGCGGAAAAAGTGTATACAGCCCGCATCCTGTCCGGTTATGGAAGCACCATGACGGATCTTGATGCTGTTACCGGTTTAGACCCCTTAGCACCTGCGGTAACCCGCCAGCTGACCATTGCATTTGAAAAAGATACCGCTTCCGGCATGGAAGGGGATATCCGTCATAGTGCAGATAACCTGAAAATAAAAGTATACAACGGCAGTAATACACAAACCATCGTAGTTACCGCTCCGTTGTATGTACCGGTAATTGCGGCCCCCTCGGGCGCTAACCCTGGTATAGCGGGCGTAGACTATGAATGCAAGCGCGGTATTATGATACCGCCCGGCAGCTATAATAACACCGGGCAGCTGATCAGTGTGGATACCAGTGTTATGATACTGGGTAATACTAATTTGCAGAATAACCGCACCATGACCTTAACGCTGGATAACGGCGTTAATAATAACCTGGTGAAGGTGAACACTTCCAAGAATGTACTGACGTATACCATTAAGGACGATGAATCAAAGAGCATCACCTTAAATATGCCGGTAGAAGTGGATGAAGGCCAGAACGCCAGTGCAACCGTAAGCCTGCCTTCCGGCGTACTGGCTGCTGCCGATATAACTGTTACGCTTACACGCAAAACAACTTCTACCACTTCAGCTTCAGATGTGGTATTACCTGCCAGCGTAGTAATCAAGCAAAACACCAACTCTGCTACCTTTACCTTCCAGGCGCAGACTGATAAGATCCTGGAATACCTGGAAACACTGGAAGTACAGGCTGATGCTACTGTGTTAGGCCTGCCGCAAACGGCCAGCGCTTCCGTAAATATCAAAGACCGTACTTACGATGATCCGGCCAACCGCATTATCACCATGCGGCCGGTACCGGGTGTTACGGTAACAGAGCCTTACAACGGCGGCCTGCAATTCAGCCTGCCTGCCGGGGTAACTACCGACATACCGATCAATATTACGCTGGGCGCCATGCATGCTGATCCGCAGTCCACAGCATCCGCATCTGACTATACCATTGCCAGCACTGCATTCTCTATCAGCAGCGGCAATTCCGTAACCATACCGTTCACTGTAATAGATGATAACCTGGCAGAAGGCACTGAGAAATTACATGTAACGGCTACGGCCACAGATGTGCTGTCACGCCCATTCGACTTTACACCGTATGATATACAAATACTGGATGATGATGCCAATGCGCTGCAGATACTGCCCACTGCCGGACAAACAGAGATGACAGAAGGTGGGGCAACGGTAACCTTTACCGTAAGCCTGCCCGCAGGCACTACTGCCAGCGCAGATATTCCGCTGAGCATTACGCTTTCCGGAGAAGGTACAGCGGCCGACATCAGCGCATTACCGGATGCAGCCACCTTTAAAATACCATCCGGCGCCAACAGCGCTACTTTCACCATCAATGCACTAACAGATAACCTGTTGGAAGGTGATGAAAGCCTGACGCTGAACGGCAACTCCAGCGACTTTACGGTGAAACCTTATACCATCACCGTTAAAGATGCCACCTGGAGCGATCCGAACAACCGCAAGCTGCAGCTCGATATCATCAGCAGCGCTATCAAGGAAGGCAATAACAGCGCGCTGAAAGTAGGTTTTGTAAATAATATAATTGCAGGTAAGCCCATTGTGGTTACCTTAACACATAACACTGCTTCTGTAGCCAGCGCTACGGATTATACGCTGGCCTCCACCACTATTACCATTCCTGCCGGACAGCGGGAGGTAACAGTGCCTGCTTTCGTTACTGCACAAACAGATCTGATACTGGAAAAAAGCGAAAGCTTTACGCTGGATGGCGCATCTTCCGACATCCCCAGCTTAACCGTTGCACCTGACAGTGCAAATATTGATGATGCCACCGGCGATAATGCAGTGAATAAGGTAATAACCATTGCCGCACAACAATCTGTAATGAATGAAGGCACCGGTTACACGGTTACGTATAGCCTGCCTGCCGGCATTACTACTGAAGTGCCTATTCATATTACGCCTAAAACCGGCACCGGCTCAACGGCTGCAGATGCAGATTATAGCTTTGCTGCCATACCACCGCTGGATAAAGGCAATCCTGCTGTAACCGGTACTATTAATATTACAGCAGATGGTTTACTGGAACCGGATGAAACCCTGGTGCTGGACGGTACCTCTACCGACCTGCCGGGTATAACCTTCACCACGGCCAGTGTTACCATTAAAGACCTGGATTATGTAGCCGGCATGCCTATTACCATGACGGCCGACAATAATACTATTACGGAAGGCAGCACCACCGGTGCATTAATAACCTTGTCATTACCGGCTGGTAAGAAAACCACTTACGATATCCCGGTAACCATCACCAAGGATGCGGCTTCCACCGCGTTAGACGGGGAACATACTGCCCTGCCCACCACCGTGATCATTAAACAGGGCACCGGTTCTGTAACTTTCCCTGCAGCCATACTGGCTAGCAGCGACAATCTGCTGGAAGATGATGAAACCATTATCATCGATCAAAGCGCTGTTGGTTTTACAGGCAGCTCCCTTACCATTACAATTAAGGATGGCAGCAACCCGGATATAACCGTGCAGCCGCAACCTTTCTCTGCCGGCAATAAAGTGGCAGAAGGCAACAGCTACACCGTACGGGTAGCGCTGGCTCCCGGCATTACGCCTTACAAACCGTTTAAGGTAACGCTCACCGCCGGCAGCGCCTCTACTGCTGCAGTTACGGATTACAGCGGATTGCCCGTAACCGTAACCATCAGCCCGGGCCAGAACTTTAAGGATATAACGTTATCGGCTATATCAGATAATATTATTGAGCCGCTGGAGCTGATCCGTTTGAAGGGTACTGCATCCGACTTTACAGGTCTTACCGTTGACAGCCTGGATGTGTTTATTGATGATGTGACCAGTAAAGATCCTTCCAACCTGAAGCTGAGAGTAGTGGTAGATTCTACTACCCTGCATGAGGGTAATAATTCCAAGGTAACAGTAGGATTTGTAAAAGCGGCTATTACCGCTTCCACTAATATTTCCATAGGTATAGCGCCGGATGCAAGCTTCAGCGCAGGCGCCGCCGACTATACCGGCGTACCTGCCAGTGTAGTATTACCTGCCGGTACCAACCAAATGCAGCTTACCCTGAATATGGTGGCAGATAATATGGTAGAAGGTACGGAGCAGCTGCAGCTGAAAGCTACAGTACCAGCTCCCTACACGGTTACCTCACCGGCTGTTATTACTATACCGGAAGCACCGGTACAGGTGCTGGCCCTTAAAACGGCCGATGCCGCAGAACCGTCCACCAATGGGGCGTTTGTGATCAAGCTTACCAGCACGCAAATGGCCGGTAAAGATGTGAACATAACATTCACCCTGGGTGGCACAGCCAGTGCTGCAGACTGGAAAGTAGTACCTGCCACTGCTGTTATAAAAGCCGGTACCAATAGTATAACTATCCCTGTGAATGTAACGGACGATAAGCTGGTAGAAGGGGATGAAACGATTACACTGCAGCTGGTATCCGCCAAAATGGGCACTATTACTTTCCCGGTTGATGCTACAGTACAGACCGTGGTACTCAAAGATGATGAGAACAATGCAGCGGGCCGCAGCATGATGATAGAAAAGATAGGGAATGCTGCGGAACCTTCACAAAAGGGCAGCTTCCGCATCCGCTTCTCAGACCCGCAGCTAACGGTAATGCGCGATGTGCAGGTAACCTATAATGCAGCCGGCACTGCCGCTGCCGGTTCAGACTATCTGACCCTGCCGGGAACCTTAACGATCCCTGCCGGCCAGAATGGCGTAGCCGTGAACATTACACCGATCGATGATAAGCTGGTAGAGGATACCGAGTTTGTACGCCTTAACCTTGTGAATGTAACCAGCACTATGACCGGTATTACCTGGCCACTATCGGCCAGCTCGCAGATAGATGTGCCTATTGTTGATAATGATACCATGAAGCTGGATCTGTTCTCCACACCGGCTACGGTGAAAGAAGGGCAGCAGGTGCAGATCACCCTTAAATCGCCCAGCATTAATACCAAGGACATACCGGTAGCGCTGAAAGTGATCCATGATGCCGCCAGAACCATCACCACCAGTGTAGGCTCCCTGAACGGTAACGGTGATACGCTTACAGTGATACTGCCTGCAGGTTCTACGGAATACACCTTTACTATTACTTCTTTTGACAATACTACAAATGACGATGAAGGATTTATAAACCTGCAGATCGTGCCCGATCCTTCCGGTAACCTGATCCCGAATTATTTACCGGGACTAGCCAGCCAGATAAATGTGATCGTGGAAGATAATGATCCGCTGGACCTTTCTTTCAACGCGCCGCAGTACATGGTAAATGAAGGCAACAAGCCAGGTGAGAGCATCCTGATGGTGGAAGTGAAGCTGAGCCGCGCTGCATCCCGCCCGGTGACGCTGCCGTACCAGTTCTCCAAAACAGCCGGCGTATCCTTCATTGGCACCGCAGTACCAGGCGGGGATTATGACAGTATTGTAAAACCAATTGAAATTGAGCCCGGGCAGCTGATAGGCTATATACCGGTCTCTATTATAGGCGACAATATATTTGAACGGAACGATTCCTTCAGCATTAAGCTGCAGCAGCCATCCGTATTCTCCGGCCAGAATGTGCCTACAGTAGGAACACCGGATTCCGCGCTGTGCATCATTATAAATGATGATCCGTTCTGCCCCACCTGTGATACAGATGGTGATGGTATACCGGATGGCAAGGAAGACCGCAATGGTAATAATGATCCCACGGATGATGATGCCGACAATGATGGTATTCCCAACTACCTGGACCTGGATTCCGATAATGATGGAGTGCCGGACAGCGTGGAAGGCTGGATCACAGATGGCCGCTGGGTAAATGATAACAAGGGTAAGATCCGTGTGCATCCTGCTATATCACCCAATGCAGATGGTATGGGGAATGATGCGATGTATGTTGAGAACATTGAAAAGTACCCCAAGAACGAAGTGGTGATCTTTAACCGCTGGGGTGGTACTGTGTACAAAACAAGCAACTATAATAACCAGGATAATAACTTCAAAGGCTTAAACAATGGCGGTAAGGAAGTAACGGACGGTTCTTATTTCTACCTCATTTACATCTATGATGAAACGGGTAAAAAAGAACAGTATGCAGGGTTTATAGTTATTAAGCGGAAATAGTCAGAACAGAGAACATGGCGATCATGAAATTACATAAGCACCTTTTTAAACTACTGGCAGCGCTGCTGCTGGCGGGGTGCTGCTGGCATCCGGCACAGGCGCAGCAGGATCCTATTTACTCCCAGTATATGATGAACGGGATGGTAATAAACCCGGCGTATATGAGTATGGATGATGCGGTGAACCTTACGCTGGTGGGCCGTAACCAGTGGGTAGGGGTGGATGGTGCGCCCAAAACAGCTTCTCTTTCTTTTTATACTCCGTTTAAAGCAACCAATACCAGCCTGGGTTTTTCTGCCATGAATGAAAAGATCACGGTGCAGTCGCGCACCGGCTTTAACTTTCATGTATCCCAGAAAATAAACCTGAATGAGAACCTGCGTTTATCCCTGGGTATAAAGCTGGGTATGTCGCAGTTCAAAGAAAATAACAGCCAGCTTACCACTACCGATCCCGTATTTGCAGAAAATGCCAGCTACATGAAATCAGAAGTGGGCTTTGGAATGATGTTTTATTCGGATAAATTTTTTGTAGGCCTTTCATCGCCCACCTTCCAGAGTTTTGATATGGGTAATAAGGTTAACAAGATCGTTTATAAGTCGCATTACTACCTTCAGGCGGGTTATTTGATGGATGCAGGGGATAATGTGAAAATAAAGCCCAACATCCTGGTGCGGAAAGTAAGCGGCAGCGGCCTGGGAATTGATTTTAATACCAGCCTGCTTATTAAGGAGCTGGTATGGTTAGGTGTTTCTTACCGTTCTGAAAAAACCATCACTGGTCTGGTTCAGGTGCGGATTACGCCTAATTTCTCTTTTGGTTATTCCTACGATACGCCTATGTCGTCTAACCTGAAGGGAGCACAGTCTGTTTCGCATGAAATTATGCTCAACTACCGCTTTAACTGGTCGAAAGAGCAGGAATTATCAACGCGTTATTTCTAATTAAGGATTCTATTAACCAAATACACCCGTTTATTTTGAAAGGTCCCGCACAGCTAACTGTGCGGGCTTTTTTTGTTCCGGCTAAATCCACCGGGGAAGAATTGTCGTAAATAATATAGAAGAATATTACCGGATACACTTACAGAGCATCGAAAACATAAAATGAAGTTGTGTCTTTTTAATGGTTAACATGGGAATCAGCCTGGCATTTCTTACCAGGCTGCTTTTTAAAACAGTCACTAACCACAGTTCACACAGCTAATGGGCCCGCAGCTTTTCTCAAAGGGCGTGCGTGGGCTTATAAAGGTTTCTGCATTACATAATCTGTCATCAAATACCCATTCCCGATATCGGTATCTTTATTTTTAAGGATGCTGAATCCTTGTTTCTCATAAAAGAAGCGGGCTTTGTTCTCGCGGTTCACATCCAGCTCCAGGATGTGTGCGCCGGCTGCTTTTACACGGTCTGCAACCGTGTTTATAAAGAATTTACCTACCCCTTTTCCCTGGTAATTACCATGTACATAGATCTTGTGCAGCTTATAAATACCCGGTGTATCCAGGGTACTGTAAGAGGCAAATCCAATAGGGGAGGCATCATCATACAGCAAAAGGAACTGATGCTGCAGCTCTGTCATTTGTTTGGTTAATGCAGCGGTGCTGTACATCATATCCAGCATATATTCTATCTGCGCCGGTGTAAGTATATCCTTATAGGTTGGGCGCCAGATCTGTTCCGTAAGCTCTTGTATCAGCGGTATATCTGCTGTAGTGGCGCTTTTTACCAGTAGTTTCATTTGTCTAATTAAGAATTAAAGATTTATAATTAACAATCAGGGATGCGGCTTTGTAATTAATAATTAAGGATTAATAAATTAATAATCAGGGATGCCACCTCTTCACGTAATGCTGTGTATGCTGCTTAGTAATTATAGCGTGCAGTCCCTTCGCATAATGACACAGGTGCTGCGTGAACAAGCTCTGATACTTCAGATAATTGTGTTCACGATTATTAATTCTTCATTATTCATTATTAATTAATCCGGGTAGTACGGCGCTGCTGTAAGAACTCCTCCAGCGCGGTTCTGCTAAAGCTGCTCAGGTTCTTTTCTTTGCTGAGGCCACCTTTGCGGGCAGCCAGGGTACCGTAGTAAATATCTTTATATCCTTCAATGCTATGTGCATCCGGGTCAATGGAAATGAGCACATTTTTTTCCAGCGCATAGGGCAGCCACTGCCAGTCCATATCCAGGCGGCGGGGATGCGCATTCAGCTCTATCACTACATTATTGGCGGCACAGGCATCAATAATTTTCTGGTGATCAACCGGGTAACCGTTACGGCTAAGCAACAGCCGGCCGGTCATATGGCCTAATATGGTGGTGTAAGGGTTTTCAATAGCCTTTAATAAGCGGGCCATGGCTTTTTCTTCCGTCATTTTCAGGATGGAGTGTACAGAGGCTATTACAAGGTCAAAAGTAGCCAGTATTTCGTCCGGGTAGTCCAGGCTGCCATCATATAAAATATCGGCTTCTACGCTCTTAAAAATGCGAAAGGGGGCTAATGTTTTATTCAGCTCCTCTATCTGCTGGTGCTGCGCCTGTATGCGTTCAATGCTTAAGCCATTGGCATAAAAAGCAGAGCGGGAGTGGTCGCTGATCACCAGGTATTCCAATCCCTGCGCTTTGGCGGCAGCGGCCATTTCTTCCAGGGTATTTACACCATCGCTCCACTGGCTGTGGGAGTGGATGATGCCTTTAATATCTTCCGGGGAAATGAGGGTGGGCAATTGTTTGCGTTTGGCCAGGTCCAGCGCCAGGCCACCATTACGCATGCAGGGCTCAATCATATCCAGTCCTGCCCTTTCAAAAATAGCGGCTTCAGAAGTGGCGCCATTCAGCAGGGCGGCTGCTTGTCCGCCTGCATCGAAATGTTCCAGGAAAGCGGCATCTGCGGTGGTTATGAACAGTGTTTTTGCAAAGTCTTCCGGCAGGCAGGAATAAATGCGCATTTTCACATGCTGTTCGTGCTGCCATAGCTGTGAGTGGTCGGTAGTTTCCAAAAGTGTAAAATCCGGAAGGGTGCTTAGCTGCTGTTCAATAACGGCGGGTGCAGCGCTTACCACCAGCTCAACCTCGTCAATAATTATTTCTGTACGCCGTACCTGCCCGGTGAGCGATACCAGGGCCGGGGCTAACATTTGTTGTAATCTTTTTTCCAGCTCCTGCGCCATGGCGGCTATTTCTGCATACAGGAAACGGTCGCGGTTGGAGAAGTAGAACTCAATGCTTTGTTTAACATTGTCCTGCGTTTTTTGTCCAAAACCTTTCAGCAGGGTCAGGCGGTTCTCATCACAGGCATATAACAGCTCGCCCAGGGTTTCTACCTCCAGCTCTTTCCAGATGGTGGCTATTTTTTTAGGTCCCAGGCCTTTTATTTTCAGCATTTCCAGTATGCCGGGCGGAGTTTTTATAATAAAGTTTTCCAGTAAGGATAACTGCCCGGTCTGCAGCATTTCCTGGATGGCTTTGTTGGTAGAGCTGCCAATGCCTTTAATGCGTGCAATGTCTTCCGGCGCGGTTTCTTTCAGCTGGCCCGGCAGCTTTTCTATGGTAAAGGAAGCGCTGGCAAATGATTTTGCTTTAAAACTATCCTCGCCATGGATGTCCATCAGTTTGGAGAGGAGGGAGAAGTTATCGGCAATGGTGTAGTTATCCATAAGTGCAAGCTAAAGAAGATTTACGATTTTGGATTTACGATTTTAGATTTTGGTTGGGGATTGATGCCTGGCAGCTAAAACCATAAATAAAAAAAATCCCGGCAAGTGCCGGGATTTTTTATTCTACAAGTTGTAAATCCGATCTTACATTGCCGGACTAGAAGGTGCTGAAGGAGCTGATGGTGCAGAAGGTTTCTTCTTAGCAGCAGCTTTCTTCTTAGGAGCAGCTTTCTTAGCAGCGGCTTTCTTTTTAGGAGCAGCTTTCTTAGCAGCAGCTTTCTTTTTAGGAGCAGCTTTCTTAGCAGCAGCTTTCTTTTTAGGAGCAGCTTTCTTAGCAGCAGCTTTCTTTTTAGGAGCGGCTTTCTTAGCAGCAGCTTTCTTTTTAGGAGCGGCTTTCTTAGCAGCAGCTTTCTTTTTAGGAGCAGCTTTCTTAGCAGCAGCTTTTTTCTTAGGCGCTGCTTTTTTAGCAGCTTTTTTAATTGTTGCCATTGTTTTTTGAATTTGGGTTAGTAAATGATAATTGGGTATTAAAAAAAAACTTTATGGCAAACACCGCAATAGCTTTCGCTTATGCGGTGGCGTCAAGTGCTTTAACGGAAACGTAGGTTCTGTTCTCACGTCCTTTACGGAACTCAACTACACCGTCGCTGGTGGCAAAAATGGTGAAATCTTTACCAACACCTACATTAGTACCAGGATGGTATACGGTACCTCTCTGGCGGATAATTATGTTACCGGCTACAGCAGCTTGTCCACCGAAAATCTTAACGCCCAGTCTTTTGCTCTGGGAATCGCGGCCGTTCTTTACGCTGCCTTCACCTTTTTTGTGTGCCATTCTATTTTAGAATTTTAACTTTTAAAAAATTAAGCAATGTCGCTGATCTTGATCTTAGTAAAGTGAGTACGGTGACCAACTTTCTTTCTGAAGCCTTTTCTTCTCTTCATTTTGAAAGCTATTACCTTATCACCCTGAACATGACCCAGGATCTCTGCTTTAACCACTGATTTTACATCAGTACCTATTGTCAGCGTGCCAGCGTTATCTGTCAGCAGTACATCAGAGAACTCGACTTTGTCGCCGATATTACCTGTTAACTGCTGTACAAAGATCTCCTGGTCTTTTTGTACTTTGAATTGCTGACCCGCGATTTTTACAACTGCAAACATAATTAGCCAAAAATAATTTCCTGCAAAAGTACTACTTGTTTTTTAATTGACAAACTTTTCTGCTTTATTTAGTATTTCTAAATTAAAAGCAAATTGCCACATATAAGCTAATGACCCCAAATGAGAAAGAGCTTATTCTTTTCAAAGATACGTAGTTATTTCAATTTTAGATTTATTTATATGGGTTTACAGTGGTCCATGGTCCATAGTGGATGGTCCCTGGCGTAGTTCATTTTATAAGTGGTGCTTTATTAGTCCACTGTTCACGGTCCATGGTCCACTGTAGCCTTCATGGCGGCAATATACGGGGATAGGCAATCACCGGATTTTTGTGGGTTTTTACCACTTGCAGCAGCAGTGGTCTATGGACTATGGACCATGGACTACTCTAATCAAAAACCGTTAACTTGCCGTGCAAAGCATCACAATTTTTATACTTTTGTCATTTCAACCATTCTAAACTAAAGGGCATGAAGTTTAAGTCACTGCTGGCCAAACCATTTGCTTCCATTGTGAGCAGCAAGATCAGGAAGGAAATGCAACGGGCAGTAGAAGACCAGGATGCCATCCTGGAGGATTTGGTAAAAACAGGCAGGAATACGGATTTTGGGAAAGAGCATAATTTTGATGCCATCCATACTTATAATGAGTTTAAGGCTGCAGTGCCCATCCGGGACTATGAGCAGTTTAAACCATATATTAATAAAATAAAAGAGGGCCGGCATCATGTGCTCTGGAAAGGGCAGCCTATTTACCTGGCTAAAACCTCCGGCACCACCAGCGGTATTAAATATATACCCATCAGCAAAGAATCCATTTCCAATCATATAGACACTGCGCGCAATGCCCTGCTGTATTATATGTCTGAAACCGGCAATTCCTCTTTTGCCGATGGTAAAATGATCTTCCTGTCCGGCTCCCCTGAGCTGGAACGTATTGCCGGGGTACCTACCGGGCGCCTCAGCGGTATTGTGAACCACCATGTGCCCCGCTACCTGCGCACCAACCAGCTCCCTTCTTACGAAACAAATTGTATTGAAGACTGGGAAACAAAGCTGGATCAGATCGTGGAAGAAACCATCAACCAGGACATGACGCTCATTAGCGGCATACCCCCGTGGGTGCAAATGTATTTTGACCGCCTGATAGCCCGCAGCGGCAAGCCGGTAGGGGAGCTGTTCAAGAACCTGGATCTGCTGGTGTATGGCGGCGTGAACTTTGAACCTTACCGCGCCAAGCTAATGGAATCCATTGGCCGGCCTATTCATACTATTGAAACATTCCCGGCTTCTGAAGGTTTTATAGCTTTCCAGGATGTGCAGGGCGGGGAAGGACTGCTGCTGAACACCAACTCCGGGATCTTCTTTGAGTTTGTGCCGGCGCAGGAAATATTTAATGAAAATCCCACCCGTTTATCTTTAAAAGAAGTGGAGCTGGGGGTGAATTATGCTTTAATTATTAACAGCAATGCGGGTTTGTGGGGATATAATATAGGCGATACGGTGAAATTTGTATCCCTGAACCCTTACCGTATTGTGGTAACAGGGCGTATTAAACATTTTATTTCTGCCTTTGGGGAGCATGTGATCGGGGAGGAAGTGGAGCATAGCCTGATGAAAGCTGCGGGGGAAGAGCAGGTGCGCATTACGGAATTTACCGTGGCGCCAATGGTGCAAACCAATGGAGAGCTGCCGTATCACGAGTGGTTTGTAGAATTTGAGACCATGCCGGCTGATTTGGCTACCTTTGCTGCCAGGGTGGATGAGAACTTACGACAGAAGAACATCTATTACGATGACCTTTTAACCGGTAATATATTGCAACCCCTGAAGATAAGGCCTGTACGCCGGCAGGGATTCATAGATTATATGAAGTCCATCGGTAAGCTGGGCGGCCAGAACAAGGTACCCCGTTTAAGCAACGACAGAATATTAGCAGAACAACTGATGCAATACCTTCAATGATAGTGGATTGAAGATTTTTAACATTTCCAACGCAATCTTGGATCAGTGATAATTGATATTATTGTAAAATGAGTAAAAAGAACATAGCCATTCTAGGTTCCACAGGCTCCATTGGTATACAGGCATTAGACGTAATAGCAGCGCACCCCGACAAGTTCCGGGCAGAGGTGCTGACCGCCCGCCAGAATGCCGACCTGCTGATAGAGCAGGCCCTGAAATTCAGGCCCAATGCTGTGGTGATCGCAGATGAAACTCAGTATGAGCAGGTAAAGAGTGTACTGTTTGATAAAGGGATAAAGGTATTTGCCGGTACCCGCGCCATGGTGGAGGTAGCAGCATGGGATAGCATAGATATGGTGCTGGCCGCCATTATGGGATTTGCAGGCCTGGCGCCTACTTTATCTGCCATTGAAAGCGGCACGCCTGTAGCGCTGGCTAATAAGGAAACGCTGGTGGTAGCGGGTGATATTGTGATGGCTGCCGCCCGTAAAAAGAATGTGCCGGTAATACCTGTAGATTCCGAGCATGCCGCCATTTTCCAATGCCTGCAGGGCGAGCAGGCAAACAAGGTGGAAAAGGTGATCCTCACCGCATCCGGCGGGCCTTTCCTGGGTAAGAAGCCCAACTTCCTTATTAATGTAAAAAAGGATCATGCGCTGCAGCATCCTAACTGGAGCATGGGCGCCAAAATAACTATTGATTCTGCCACCCTGATGAATAAAGGGCTGGAAATGATAGAAGCCCGCTGGTTATTTGGCCTGCAGCCCGACCAGATAGAAGTAGTGGTACACCCGCAATCCATCATTCATTCGATGGTGCAGTTTGTGGATGGTTCCATGAAAGCGCAGATGGGCTTACCGGACATGAAGCTGCCCATACAGTATGCCATGGGGTACCCGGAGCGGCTGGCAAATGATTTTCCCCGCTTTTCCTTTAAAAATTACCCTTCGCTCACATTTGAGCAGCCGGATACCAAAACTTTCCGTAACCTTGCCATTGCCATTGAAGCATTACGCAAAGGCGGTAACGCAGCCTGTATCATGAATGCGGCCAACGAAGAGGTAGTACATGCATTTTTACGTAACCGGATCGGTTTTCTGCAAATGACGGAAGTTATAGAGGAAACGCTGGTAAAGGTGCCACATATTCAAGTACCCACCTTACACGATTATTATGAAAGCGATACGGCCGCCCGCGAACATGCCGCTTCGCTGATCAATGCCATCGTGATCTGATTTTATATAATGATTAACGATCTTAGATTTTGAATGGAGTGAACCGCATTATTCCGATCTGAGATCACAAACAATAAATATCTTATTTTAAGCGGAGATTTAAACTACATGACAACACAAGAAATATTAGTGAAAGCCGGGCAGCTGATCCTGTCGCTCTCTATCCTGGTAGTATTGCATGAGTTAGGGCACTTTATCCCGGCCAAGCTATTCAAAACAAAGGTGGAAAAATTCTACCTGTTCTTTGACCCCTGGTTTTCCCTGTTCAAATTCAAAAAAGGTGAAACAGAATATGGTGTAGGCTGGCTGCCATTGGGCGGTTACGTGAAAATTTCGGGCATGATCGATGAGAGCATGGACCGCGACCAGCTGATGAAAGAGCCGCAACCCTGGGAATTCCGCTCTAAACCAGCCTGGCAAAGGCTGATCATCATGATAGGCGGGGTAACGGTGAACCTGATCCTGGGCTTTTTGATCTATGCTATGATGTTGTGGTACTGGGGTGAAACCTACCTGCCTACACAGAATGTAAAATACGGGGTATCAGTAGATTCGCTGGCACAAAGTATTGGCCTGCGCGATGGCGATAAGATCCTGAGCATTGATAACCGGAAAGTTGAGAACTTCCAGGCGATACCGGCAGAGATCATTTTGCATGAGGCCAAGAGCATACAGGTAGAACGTGACGGGCAGGAGCTGAATGTGGCCATCCCTCCGGGTTTCATCCGGCAGATGATCAAGCAGAAATCGCCTTTTGCCGTGCCACGGGTTCCTTATTACGTGGGTTATTTCAGTAAAGAATCAGCCGGTGAAAAAGCTGGGTTAAAGAAAGGGGATAAGATGATCTCCTTCAACGGGGAACCTGCCACCTACCTGAGTGATTTTAAGACCCGGCTGCAGAAATACAAGAACCAGACGGTGCAAATAGGTGTACTGCGCGGTACCGATACCCTGCAGGTGAATGTGAAAGTGCCGGATACCGGCATACTGGGTGTGTACATTGATGCCGACCTGTCTAAGTTCTTTGCGCTGAACACCAGGAAATACACCTTCTTTGAGGCTATACCTGCCGGTTTTAATAAATGTATTAATACCCTGGTAAAATACGTTCAGCAGCTAAGGCTGATCTTTGTATCTAAAGAAGTAAAGGCCAGCGAATCACTGGGCGGTTTCCTGACCATTGGTAACCTGTTCCCCGGTGAGTGGGACTGGATGTCGTTCTGGGAAATGACGGCGCTGTTATCCATCATCCTGGCATTTATGAACATTTTGCCTATCCCGGCGCTGGACGGGGGGCATGTACTGTTCCTGCTGTACGAGATCATTACCGGCCGTAAGCCGAGTGAGAAGTTCCTGGAGTATGCGCAGATAGTAGGTATGGTGCTGTTGTTTGGATTGCTGCTGTATGCGAACGGGCTGGATCTGTGGAGGAATATATTTAGTAAGTGGTTTTCGTAGGAGTACGGATTTAGTTAAGGATATTGGAAGGTCCTGCATGAGAATGCAGGACTTTTTTTGTGGTTGTTGGTTCGGGGATATCTTGCTTGGTATTGGATGCAGGGCATTTTGCGATAAGTATGGTGGTTATTAATTTAGGGAATACTCGGGAACGCAATTCATAATTAATTATTCCGTATCTTTGTAGGCTAGTAAAAAACTGGGGCTGCCTGGTTTTGACAGCATAGGTCTTTGAAAGTGTAAGCATGCCGTGCGTTGGATAATTAGCACGTTAATCTGAATACCCAAACTTTAATTGGCGAATCTAACTACGCCATGGCTGCCTAATTAATTAGCGCACCCATTATAGCCGCCGGAGTTGCTGCCCACTACGACTCCCGCCGCCGAATCAAACCATAGAGGGATAGGTACACATGGTTTCTGTGAGTGTGTAATGAAAATCTAAACGGATACGAACGGGGTTGGTTAGTTCTGCTCCTGCCACGTTTCGACAACCCAATGCAGAAATAAGCATGTAGAAAGCTTTTGGAGGATATGTTTGGACGCGGGTTCGATTCCCGCCAGCTCCACAAAAGGGATTTTGAACCCTGTCTGTGCGTTTTTGTGACTTTGCCGATGTTACCCGATTAGGAATTTAGTTAAAATGGCAGTTGCAAAAGCGGAAATTCAACACGGACGCGGTTTTGCCGGCCTCCAACTGGAGCTGCCGGCTCCACAAATTGATTATAAGCCGCCTTCGGGCGGCTTTTTCGTTTTTGCCAGCTCTCATTACCTCTTTGCGACAAATTCTCTTCTTGTTCCTTATTAGATGATGATTTTCAATTGGATATAATTGTATTATTTTTTTTCAGCCATCTAGTTTTCGCGTTTTCATGTCCATTTATGGATGAAGGCAAAAAAAGGGGCTTTTAAAAAAGTAGTCCAGTTTAATCTAATTGTTTCTATCTAATTCGGTTACAATATTCGGTTACATTACCCCTCGCTAAATTGTAACCGAATTCTTGGAAAAGCGTGTGATGGCTTTTTAGGAAGAACTATACCGGGGGATACTTACGAGCATCCACCGATTTTACTCACCTAAAAAATTGAAGATGAAAGTGAATTCCAAGCTCTCGTTGCTTTTTTGGCTGCGCGGAAAATCTACCGATTCCAAAAAAGACCTGTATGTCAGGATCACCATTGAGGGCGCCCGCGCAGAAACAGCATTGGGAAGAAAAGTACCTGTTGAAAAATGGGATCAATCCGAAGGGGAGATGTCTGACCGAACACCTGATTCCCTGCTCGTTAATCGAAAAATAGCAGATACCAAAGTCAAACTGGAAAAGCTATACGATGTACTTGAGCTCGAACATGGCGTCGTAACGCCTGAAATGCTACGGGATGCATTCGTTGGAAAGAAAAGAGAAAAAAAGACATTTATCGAGCTGGCTGATTTCTTTATTGCCAAGTTCGAAAAAAAGGTTGAAAAGAAGATCCGCTCAAAGGCATCATTGTCGAAATGGAAGACGATGCGGACGAAGGTGAAGCAGTTCTTTAACCATGAGTTCAAACGTGAAAACATAGATCTATCCGCAATAAAGTATTCCTTTGCCGAAGATTTTGTGGATTTCATGATTATTGAGCAGGGTTGCAACACGAACACCGCATTCAAGTATTTTAAGCAATTCAAGCAACTTTTAAAGACAGCTGTTGAAAGGGGGTGGCTGCCGTCCAACCCGGTGCAAGGTTTTCGTTCAACCTATGTTCACCCCGAAAGGGACATTTTAAATGAGGTGCAGTTATATCACCTTTATCAAAAGGACCTGCATGTAAAGCGATTGGAGGAGGTTCGGGATTGTTATGTGTTTATGTGTTTTACCGGGTATGCTTTCAAGGATTCGTATTTATTAGAACCAGAAAACCGGGTCCATTATTTCGATGGCGAGGAGTGGATTATCAAGAACAGGGAAAAAACCTGGTGCAGAGAGAATGTCCCGTTAATGCCTATTGCAAAGGAAATACTGGATAAGTATAAAAACCATCCATACTGTATTGCAAACAACAAATTACTTCCATTTGACAGCAACCAGAAATTCAATGCTTATCTAAAGGAGATCGCAGACATTTGTGGAATTAATAAAGAGCTTACTTCCCATACTGCCCGGCACACATTTGCCACGACAGTTACGCTTGCCAACGGCGTCCCCATTGAAACTGTTAGCGCCTTGCTCGGACACAAATCCATTAAGACGACACAGATTTACGCAAAAATTGTCGCCGAAAAAGTCAGTATGGATATGAGTGATCTACGAGCAAAGTTGATTGTTAAAATGCCAATCTCAATGATGAACAGCACAGATCCTGTTGCTGCATAGACGAAAAAGGGGCAAACAGTCCCTTTTTTTACTTTATAAATTTTTCCTTGTACGGAAAACGGTGATACAGAAATGCGCTGCAACGGCATATTGCCGTAAAAGTATCCTATGGTGGCCGAGGTTGGAAAGGGGGGACGACAACACGTCGATAGGTATATCACGGTAGCAGATCTGGAAGTTTTCAAGAGCCAGCTGCTATTTGAATTCCAGAAGCTGCTCAATACCTATTCTGGAATACCATCTAAGAAGTGGCTCAAATCTTCGGAGGTAATGGAGCTGCTTGGCGTTTCACATTGCACATTACAGAATATGCGGAGCTCCGGTAAACTCCCATATACAAAAATTGGTGGAGTGATCTATTACGATATTGATGATATACAGACGATGCTCGCAAAATATAAAACCCTTATTAAAGAGTCTAAAAAAACAACTGGATTTTGAGGAAAAGGGAAAAACATATCTCTGGTTTTGGTGGGGATATACCTCCTTTACGCGGGCATGTCGAAATATATTTTGACCAAAAGGGGATTAGCCCAAATGAAGCTGCCATGTTTTATAACTACTACCAAAACATTGGTTGGCATAACGTTCGTGACTGGAAACGACAAGCTTTTTTTTGGTTGTTAAAAAGAGTGAAGTACTGGTAATTCAAGGACAGATTTTAGTCAACTGTGCAAATTGAGGTTCGGTTCATTCCTGGTTGCAATTTTCTATATATTAAAGCCGTTACCAGCTAAAAGAGTGATAAGATTTTGAAGCCGCTTTTATGCGGTTTTTTTAATGCCCGAAACTACTGCTGAGAATTCGCTTAAAAAACCGCCAGCATGCGCATAAGCCATTCCTGGTGTTAACCCTTGTAGGAAAAGGTGTGATATAAGTGTGTCCTGTTTGATGAAATTTAATTTCATGCAAATGGACGGAATATGGAACGTATTCAAACAGAATTTGGTGTTAATCTTGTTTTCGAGGAAGTGCTGACCGACTACGAAAAAATAATTTATCAATACCCTTATACTGCGGGTCTCTGCCTTGCCGGGAGAGGTATCGATGGAAGTTTTGATAGGATATTAAAATACCGGGGTATTAATAATCCTGTTGAAGCCGACAAAATCAAACAAATGGTTGACCATTTTTCCAGGCATGAACAGTCGGTGCCGTCGTTTGCGAAAGAAATAGCCGATGTCTTTCATGTACTGAACGACAGTTTTCCAACCGGTACTTTATACCTGAATGATATTCGAAGGGACGATGTAAGAAGTTATTACTATTTCGCACCAGTTAAACAGAGCGAGGCACTTGATGTTCCTATTGAATGCCCGCATTGGTTGACGGGTGATTATAAACGGTTATGGGAAATAACCAAACCGCGTCTTGTTGGCGTGGGATTGGATCGGTCTGAACTTACGGCGGTGATTGTTATGGAAGGTTATAATTTTTCGCTACGGGTATATTTTGTTCGGGATATAATTAATGCCCAGATTCGGAAACTGAAAGAAATAAATCAGGATAAGCCTAAAAATAAAAATAGTTCACGCTCCCGGCGGAGGGGACCAGGAAATGACACTTCAAATAGGCCTGGTCCATAATAAGTGCTGTAACGATTGCATGTTCTAGGTATTAGAAATTACGTGTTTACACGAATCCGAATATTCAAGATCGGTCACTGCTCCAAAATTAATGGCATTTATGGAACTATATATCGTTGGCGGACTGTTTCCTGATCCGCAATTCAAAGGTCTCGCAGATGCGGCTGTGCTGACGATTTCGAATTTAGGTTTTGATATGCCAATATTCTGGAAAAATATAACACCGCAGGAAATTAAGGAGTTTTCCTACGGGCCACTAACATATGGACTATTCGATAAGGACCACATCCCATTTGTCACCATGGAGTTTAAATCTATGATGTTTGATGCACCGCTTAACGTGTTAGATCCTGCACCGGAGAATTTGAAGACATTTTTCTCATCAGAAGCAAATGCGATGCGACTATACTTTGTATCAGCAGAATCATACAAAATTACTGCTATGCGGGTCATTGGTTTGGACATGGAATTTGTCAATCATCTCAAGGTTATGATGTTAGACCAGTTAGCCAACTTTCATGATTCAGAAGTTGTTAATAAGCGCATCCAGCAGATTTGGCAGCGGGTGAGTACCCATCAGATGATAAAAAGTGCAAAGAGATTCAAATTACCCGGTGCTGGCCTGTAGCGCTATTGATTATTTAGCAGACAGTATCTCTGACATTGAGATTGGGAATAACTAATGAAAAATTTTTCCCTACTATGAAATACAGTGATAGCATCGTGGATTTAGATTTCATCTTTGTTCTGATCATACGACATACATTTTAAAATGAATGAGATGGTGGACATGGTAATATTGATGGTTAAGAATGCAATGCTGATCGCAGATGTTTGTATGCGAACACTAGCAACATTAAGGAACGCGACTTTATTTACGATCCCAGAAATGAAATATGTAAGCTTAAAAATAAAAGGTTGGACCACACATTCCGAAAAAATGCTCGTCAATCTCGACGGTTTCCTGGATCCAGCAGCTGGCGTTCCAAATGAAAATATTGGTAACAGGATCCGGCAATGGAGCGATTCTCTAGAGCAGTTGGCAAATGAAGTCATGCAATTCGATAGCAAATTTGTTGCGCTGTGTGAGGAAAGGAATGGTAGGCCCGGGATATCACGGGAGATTCAAGAGCTTTTTTCGAACTCATAATTTAGTAATGACCATAGCCATGGAATAACGGATACAGGGCATTTTATAACAGATAAGATCATTTGGAGACGAAAGATTGCAGGAGGTAGTTCCATGCATTTGTGGTCACGATAATTAAAAGCGAATATGTCCATCTTCATGTGAATGACGCTAGGAAAACTTATCACACTTAAAGCATCAGTGATTATGGCCAGTATCATAAATTCAACGATCATTTTCAGCAGTGGGCGACAGGTCAAGTTGATGGGTAATAGTATCGGCATCAGCACAGCCCTAGAACTCGGAGACAGCTACATGGGCAGGATTTTATATTTCGATACGGAGCATGAGCAGTATCCGGAGATATCACCTGTTGCTAATCCGTACAATTTGAGTAAGGAAGATGTTTTGGAAGTGATTGAACTGCTGATCAGCCTGGCAAAAAAAGCCCGCAGTAATATCATCCAGTTTGGTATTGATAATCCACTGATATTTTATTTAGGCTCGTAGCAATCGCATCACGCCTCCGGCCGGTAACGGGCGCCATATATATAGTTTATTCAATGCTTTGCGCAGCCAAGCTTTCTGCGGCAACGCTTTGGCTTGCCCGGCAAGATGTACCCGCGTGTCACGCGGAATCTTGCCGGCATCTCCGAAGTCATGCCGGGGACGATTTGACCCCTCGGAACTCGGTGTCATAGTGTATCTCATTAAAGATGGTTATGGAAAATGAAGGTCAGGCAATTCGGAAGAAGTGGATATCCGTACGGGTTAGTGATGAAGAACACGCCGCAATTTTAGAAAAGTTCAAAAGGACGACCTTCAGACGGCTTAGCCACTATGCCCGGCAGGTTTTATTGCAAAAGCCTGTTACGGTAAAATTCCGCGATGCTTCATTGGATGGCTTTGTTGAAGAACTAATTTTATTACGATCAGCACTCCATTCCATCGCCGTTAACTTTAACCAGGTGGTTCGCAAACTCAACAGTTTAAAGGAGGTTGATGCTTTACTTCCCTGGATGGAGATTGCAGATCGGTACCAGTCGGAATTGAATAGTAAAGTTGAAATAATTCAGAAGTTGATTAATGAGGCGTCGCGGAAATGGTTGCAATCATAACTTTTCCCAATTTGTATCGTGCGTTTATGTATAATGAACATAAAGTAGAGGATGGTGTAGCGGTTGCGCTGCATGCACATCTTTATACGAATGATGTTAATATGCTGTCTCGTAAAGAGAAGTTAATGCGATTACAGCGCCTTTGTGAGCTCCGTCCTGATGTTGAAACCAATACCATGCATGTGTCGCTTAACTTCCATGCGGCTGACAACCTTGATGAAATGAAGTTGGTCACAATCGCCTGTGAGTACATGCAATTGATCGGATTTGGAAATCAGCCTTATCTAGTGTATCAACACATGGATGCAGCTCATCCACATATCCATATAGTTACTACTTGTATACAGAATGATGGCGGGCGTATATCCACTCATAATATTGGTCGTGATAAATCAGAGCCCGCGAGGAAGCTGCTGGAAGAAAGACATGGTTTAATACCGGCGGATGGAAGGAATGAAAGCTTGGGGAGCACATTACAACCTATTGATCTGGAGAAGGCATTGTACGGAAAGCACTCGACAAAAAATGCGATTTCTAATGTGGTTCGCACGGTCGTCAAACATTACAAGTTTACCAACCTGGTGGAATTTAATACCATTTTGGCACAATTTAATGTTACAGCAGACCGTGGTAGTGTCGGTACAAGGCTATATGAAAATGGAGGCCTTCTTTACAGCTTGGTGAGTAATACCGGAATTAAGTACGGCATTCCTGTCAAGGCGTCTCGGATTTTCGGAAAGCCGACGCTGCAATATCTTGAATCGCGGTTTAAAAAAAATAAGATTGAAAGAAGCGTTTTCCGTGGAAGGATAGCCAGAGTGATAGATGATATCTTAAAGCTCGGTATAATATCCCGCTCAGAATTCATCGGGCGAATGAAACAAAATGGGATAAACGTGATATTCCGTGAGAATGCCAAAGGCTTTGTTTACGGAATCACCTACATAGATAACCTCACGCATTGTATTTTCAATGGGAGTGACGTTGACAGTGGAAAGAAGTATACAGCAGGATCTATTGTGAAACATCTTGATGGTTCCCAAGATATCAGTGGGCGTAGCGATGAATATAATCTATGGCTTTCAAACCAGATGAACGCTCGAAAAATTCTCTTCGAGAACGCAAAGAAGGGCGTGATCTTCAACGAAAGTATTGTTAAGAACAGCAAGCCAGAGTATAGAAAGGGGCACTATGCATCCCCCCGAAAGGATTTTAAGCCTGCAGACGAGCATGAAGCGCTACACTTGCTGTCCGCTGGTTTACGCAAAAAACAGCTGCTGCAAATGAACAGAAAACTGGTACCGGTTATGCGGAATATGCCAAATGTTGATATAAGAAGCGGTGTTCCCGATCAGATCAACAGCCCTCCGGAAAGATTTCAAGCAATATTACTGGAAAGTATTTCTGAATTTCTGGGAGTCCAGGTGGAACCCTTTGAACAGATTTTCTTTGAATTGCTGAAAGAGGCAAAGAAGAAAAGGAGACGGCGACATTAGGATCGCCATCCTGTATTGTGATTTTGAAACGGTGTGATATGTCTACAGGAGAAAACGAGCAGTCACTAAGGGCTGCAGCTGATTTTTTAAGAAAAGCCAGCCTGTTTATGCTGGCTTTACATATTTACGTATGTTGCTATGCTGCTTTTGAGCAGTGGGGACTCACGACCAATATCGTTAAGAAGATACTGGTCAGTTTGGGAAAGACCGGGCTTTATGATAACCCAAATATTGCAAAGGGTATTTCCCTAGGCCTGTTGGCGCTGTCCTTGATGGGCACAAAGGGAAAGAAGGATGAGAAGGCGCAGGGAGGCTGGATCGCCATGTGGCTTTTAACAGGGGCCGTCCTCTATTTTGGCAGTATCCTGCTTTTTTACGTGCCGCTTGATCCGATAGCAACGACGATTTATTACTCAGTCGTTACTGTTGCCGGATTTGTGTCTATTCTGACAGGTGGTGCGCGCCTTTCCCGCCTGCTGAAGTTAAAGCTCGCAGGTGATACCTTTAATGAGTTGAATGAAACCTTTCCCCAACAGGAAACGAAAATTGAGAACGAGTTTTCTATCAATCTTCCGGGAGTATACAACCTGCGAGGAAGAGTACGGAGAATGTGGATTAACATTGTTAACCCATTCAGGGGGACGCTTGTTTGTGGATCCGGCGGTGCGGGAAAATCCAGGTACGTTGTCAGGCATTTTATTACGCAGCACATTGAGAAGGGCTTTACGATGTTCTGCTATGATTTTAAGTTTCCTGATCTTACTACGATCGTATATAATAGCTATTTAAAGCATCAGCATAAATATCCAGTCCCGCCCCAGTTCTTTTCCATCAACTTTGACCAGCTCGAACTTTCCAATCGTTGTAATCCACTTGATCCAAGGAGCATGCATGACATCACTGATGCGGCGGAATCAAGCAGAACGATATTGCTTGCGTTAAACCGCGAGTGGATTAAGAAGAGCGGTGGTGACCGGGCCATTTTTTATTAAATGGCCCGGTCACCACAAAAAGGCGAATTTTTTACGGAGAGTGCCATAAACTTTGTAACCGCTGTTATGTGGTTTTTGCGTAAGTATAAGGATGGCTTGTATTGTACGCTGCCGCATTTAATCGAGTTTATGCAGTCTGATTATGATGACCTATTCCCAATCTTATCAACTGAGCCGGAATGCGAAATTCTGGTAAACCCATTCATCTCTGCATATCTTAATCGGGCTCTGGAACAGCTGGAAGGACAGATCGCATCAGCAAAAATTGCAATGGCACGACTGGCCAGCCCTCAATTATACTATGTATTGAATGGCAATGATTTTACACTGGACATCAATAACCCGGCGGCGCCGAAGATATTATGTGTAGGCAATAACCCACTAAAAATTCAAACTTATGGAGCTGTTCTATCATTGTACTCAACACGATTGCTCAAACTCGTCAATCAAAAAGGCAAACAGAAATGTTCTCTTTTATTCGACGAATACCCTACGTTATATAGCCCCCTTGATGTTGTAATCGCAACTGGCAGGTCCCATTTACTTTCAACTCTAATCGCAGTCCAAAGCGTAGAGCAGATCCGCAAAGAGTATGGAAAAGAACTGGCTGATGTGGTTATCAATATTTGCGCGAATGTTTTATGTGGACAGACTACCGGTGATGCTGCAAAGCAGATGAGTGAACGGCTCGGTAGGATTGTCCAGGAACGAGAAAGTGTTTCCATCAATCGCCAAGATACCAGCGTTAGCAGGAGTACCCAGCTTGACTCCGCTATACCAGCCAGTAAAATTGCAACATTATCAGCCGGGGAATTCGTTGGCGCAGTTGCGGATAATCCTCACGAAGTTATCAAATATAAAAACTTTCATTGCAAGATCGTCAACGATGACGCTGTGCTTAATGCAGAAGAAGCCGCCTTTCATCCGCTGCCCAAAGTAAGAGAGGTAACCCCTGTTGATGTACAAAACAATTACATCCAGGTGAAAAATGACGTTTACGGAATTGTGAAAGAGGAAATTGAGAGGATCAAAGCCGATAAAGAACTTTCGAAACTCCTTTTCCTCGATCCGGACGATTCACGGTGACATCTGAAATAGCTGCGGTTAGATTTTTAACGCTTGTAAACGAAGAAAAAGGCCACCTTACTTGGCCTTTTTCTTCTTTGGATAAATAGAACGATTACCTTGATTTTCCTCGGTAACAAAGACCGCAGGTATTTGTGGTGGGATATACATCATCGTATGTTGAAGTAAGTTGAAAGTATACTTCACCAATGTATATGACTGGATTAGACTTTTTAAAAGGTTCCCATGGCTGCTGCTCACAACATATCGGATCGTTGGGATGCTCATGAATGTAGCGGTCAACGACGGATTCAATGTCAAAAGCATAGATACCATTGACAACAATTTTCTCCGCTGGACAATCAAGATCATCGGATCTTCTGGTGATCATCTTGTAGTAACCGATCTTGGTTTTATCATAGGTCACGAAAAATTTCTGAACTGTCTCCATTTTCTTTACAAATAAATACTATCTATTACAACATGAGTGTTTATTAGTGAATATTGTACACTATGTGCAAATAGTTATTTAAAATGCAGGACATCACCTTCCCAGTAATAGGAAACCTGGCCGTCAATTTCAAAGCGGCTTAACTGATCTCGCAATGGAGTGTTCCGGTACAGGGCGCCAGAGAACTGCATATCGGCAATGTTAGGATTGTCCATTTTTACCTCAATGCCGAACCAACGCGGGATCACCTCGCATACTTTCGATAATGGAATATCTTTGAACCGGAAATAACCACGCCTCCAAGAGAGGGCATAATCCGGATCAAAAGAACTTACTTCCAATTCTTTACCGTTCAAAACTGCCTGCTGGCCTGGTTTGAGGATCTTGCCCTGTTTACTGATTGAGGCTTCCGATCTACCGGTCAGGTTTACAGCACCATTTACCAGCGCTACCTTGTCCTCACCTTTATCATAGGTATTTACATTGAATTCTGTGCCGAGTACGCGAACGTCCATATTAGGAAGGTGCACGATAAACGGCTTTGAGGCGTCGGAAGCTATCTGTAAATACGCTTCGCCGTTGATGGTTATTTCCCTAGTATTCATGAATACCAGCGGGAACTGCAGAGAGGTGGCGGAGTTTAGGAATACCTTCGTACCGTCCGAAAGCTCTATCTGGTAATCTTTCCCGATGGGTACCAGCAGTGTTGAAATTGCACTGTTCTCATTTCCAGTGGCGGAGTAGGAGAGGCTCTTGTTATTATTATTGATAGTGGTGTTACCTATTTTCATTTGTCCCTGCCGGGAGGAAAGATCCACCTTCTCACCGTTAGGCAGCGTCAGTTCGATAGCATTTTTATTTTTTACTTCATTTTTTGCTACGCCGTTGTTTTTATTTGCTGGGAGGTACCGTACAGCTACCATTACCATGGATACCACGATAGCGGCGGCGGCCACAGATAGCACACGCTTTATAACTACGATCCTTCTCTTTTTAGCCTGGATATCATCCCATATTTTAAGCAAAGTCGTAGAAGGATTGCGATTGGAAACCAGGTGCTCAATTTCTGCATCTGTTGCAAGTGCCCGTTTTTCCTGGTAGAATGACATAGCATCCTTGTCCTCAGAGATCAGCTGCTGCAGGAGCGCCAGCTCTTCGGCGGATATCTTGCCGTCTTTTTCGAGGGCGGACAATTGATCAACGATAATAAGATTTGAGTTCATATGATAATTATAATAAACGGGCGAGCAGAATAAATGTACCCGGCCTACAGCTGATTTTTTAAATAATGTTTGAGGAACTTCCACCCCTGGGAGACATAGTTACGGATGGTCTGGTTTTGGGAACCTGTTTCTTGTTCGATCTCCTTATAGTTTTTGCCATCCACTACATGCATTTTCATGATCTTGCGGTTGAGTGGATTCTTTATTTGTTCAATGGCCTTGTGGAGGATTTCGGCCAGTTCACTGTTTTCCAATTTATCGGAGGGGGGCTGCAGGGTTTCAAGCCCGCTTTTTATTTCATCGAGCTTTCTTTGCCGTGTCTTGCGTTTTTCAATTTTATCCAGACAGGCATTGTGCATTAAGACATATATATAGCTGAAAATTTTGCCGCCAGGTGTAAGCATAGATCTTTTCAGCCAGAGCTTAGTGAATACTTCCTGTACAATATCTTCTGCATCCTCGGGTATAGGCCCGAGGCGGATCAGCGCTTCTCTATATATTAACCGCTCATATTTATGATACAGCTCATTAAAAGCATCTTCGCTGCCCTCGATGAGTCGTGTGACGGCATCTATTTCATTGAATTCCTGCATAATCAATTTAAGCCTTATTGAGGGAAAAGGACTTTGGTCGCCAAATGAAGAAAAAGTAAAATGGAAAGATAGCGGTTATCGGTAATATATCAGATCAATTATATACTTACAGCGTCCAGTTGCAAAATTAATTTATTAAAATTGAAATCCTAATGCCTCTTTACCAAATGTAGCACCAAAAGCGTTCTGTAAAGTTAATTAGATGTAAATACTACGCAATCACTTTTTTGTACCATTTGGTATCGAAAATTTAACGAAAATTTCAAAAAGTGAGTACAGTTTTAAAAGTGATCCGTTCTTTATTGTATGGGAACAGAAATGGGTTAAGACCCAGCAGTCCTTCGTAATAATGTCATGTTGAATATACTTAAAGCGGCAACGTTCTTCCTTTGAAAAACCTACTGATCGAATGAACATATGATGAGCCTGCTGGCGTCGCAGGTCAAACATAGCAACAACCAATTTCCATTGCGGTATCAAGTACTGTCAGGAACCAACAACTATTGTAACGAAAGCTAACAACCTAATCTCACATCTATGGGACAACTACGCATTACACTTATGTACAGGTGGATCGTGCTGAGCATATTCTCTTTATCCTTATGCCATAATGCATTCTCCGCCATTGACCAGGGTAAAATGAAAGTGACCTTGGAGGTATCCAATAAACCTCGTGGACAAGTTTTACACATGCTCGAAAAGCAGGTTGGCGTGATTTTCTTTTACGCATCGCATCTCTTTAATACCGAAGAAAAAATTAGCATCAGCGCCGTTGATAAAACGCTGGACGAAGTACTTGAAAGAGTATTTGATGGTACTGGAATGGTATGGTCTTATGATAAGGATAAGATTATTTCGGTGAAGCCGAAGAAGGAAGCAGTTATTAAGGAGTCAGCTGGAGCTGTTGTAGATTCAAACATTACGTCAATGACTGTTACTGGAAAAGTTATATCAGCAGATGGAACTCCGATACCTGGGGCAACAATTATCGTTAAGAATTCCAATGTTGGTGATGTGTCAGATGCAAATGGGAACTTTTCAATCACCGCATCCAAGAAAAATACACTGATAATTTCATCAATTGGTTACGAGACGCGCGAGATTTCCGTTTTGGGAAAAAGTATTCTGGCCGAACTAAACCTTGCAATGAGCAAGCTCGATGAAACAGTTATTGTTGCCTACGGCACAACAACCCAGAGATTAAATACCGGCGATGTTGCAACAGTTAAAGGAATAGATATTTCAAAGCAACCCGTCTCCAATCCACTACAGGCTTTGCAAGGTAGGGTTTCAGGTTTGTTAATAACTCAGAATTCTGGAGTATCAGGAGGTGGATATACGGTTCAGATCAGGGGTAGGAATAGTATTGAGAATGGAAACAACCCATTATACATAGTTGATGGAATGCCATATGAGTCAACATTAGTTGGTACGTCTGCATTTGCAATAATAGGCAATGGAAGTCCTTTGAATTATATTGATCCCATGAGCATTGAAAGCATTGATGTTTTGAAGGACGCGGATGCTACTTCCATTTATGGTTCACGAGGAGCAAATGGTGTCATTTTGATAACTACAAAGAAAGGTCGTGCAGGAAAATTAAGTTTGGATTTCAATGTGCGCATGGGCTTCGGCAAAGCTACCAGATTTATGGATCTTCTTAGCGGACAGCAGTATTTGAGCATGAGAAACGAAGCACTTAGAAATGACGGTATTCCTCCTTCTCGACTCGATTACGATATTAATGGGACTTGGGATACAACAAAGTATACTAATTGGCAAAAGGTTCTTATCGGTGGACGGGCAAAATATAATGATTATCAAATGTCGTTAACGAGTGGGACAGATGAATTAAATTTTTCGCTGGGCATGGGGTATCATAATGAAGGGACGGTCTTGCCTGGTAACTTCGGAAATAGCAAATATTCTATGAGATTCAGCTTAAATTCAAGTTCTAAGAATAAAAAACTGAAAGTAGGTTTGAGTGGTACATATTTATTAGACAATAATGAACAACCAACAGCGGACATAACAAATTTTATACTTACACCACCGATTGGATTCAAAATTCGTAATGATGATGGAACACTGAATTGGGAGAATTCGAAATGGACAAACCCATTCGGCTCCTTGGAAAGGAAATATAATGTAAAGACTGGGAATATCATCTTGAATTCATATTTTTCGTATCGTATCATTGACGAATTATTGATAAAATGTACATTCGGTTATACCTCACAAAAATCGGACGAAAAGCTAACAACTCCATTGAGTTCATACAGGCCTTCCTATATTGCAAGTGGACTGCAATCAAGTTCGACTTTTAATAATACTGAGGGGGCTACCTATAATATTGAGCCCCAGTTGGAATATAAATATTCCTACAATAGAAATAAGATTACTTTTCTTGTTGGTACCACTATATTGAATAGAAAGGAGAACCAAATGTCCGTACAGGGTAGTGGCTTCATTTCTGATGATTTGCTGTCGGACCTTTCCGCCGCATCCGTTGTAACTGCTGGCTATTCGAGAAGTTCAGAGTATAAGTATAATGCATTATTTGGTCGCATTAATTACGATTTTGCTAATACCTATATTCTACAGCTAACTGGTAGAAGAGATGGATCTTCAAGATTTGGTCCCGGAAAGCAATTCGCAAATTTTGGCGCAATTGGTGTAGCATGGATATTTTCGAATTTAGCTATACTAAAGAATAACCCAATCTTAAGTTTCGGTAAGGTCCGGGCAAGTTATGGCACAACTGGTAATGATCAAATTGGTGAATACAGATATTTAGATCTATATTCTTCTTCATATTCTTATCAATCAAATTCAACATTGTTCCCAGTAAGCTTGTACAACACTAATTTTGCTTGGGAGCGAAATGATAAGCTGGAGTTTGGTGTTGATATGGGAATATTAAATGATAAAATTATATTTTCATCATCGTATTTTAGAAATCGCAGCGGCAATCAATTGGTTGGATATACACTCCCTCTAATAACTGGATTTAGTTCTGTGGTCGCAAACCTTCCAGCCATCGTTCAAAATACAGGATTAGAGTTCTCATTGAATGGAAACATTCTTAAGACAAAGAGTTTTTCATGGCAGACTTCATTTAACATTTCAATTTTAAAGAACAAGTTAAGTTCGTTTCCTGGCCTAAAGGAAAGCGGATATCAATTTGTCGTAGGCCAACCTCTTTCAGTTTCAAAAATGTTCAAGTATGACAAAGTTGACCCTGAAAGTGGGATTTACCAGTTTATTGATAGCAGTGGTAAATCCACTTTTAATCCGGACTTTAACTCTGATCGATATGTTCTGAAAAATACAGATCCAGTTTATTATGGAGGGCTAGAAAACAGCTTTAAAATAAAAAATTTTGAGCTTTCGTTCCTGTTTCAGTTTGTAAAGAAACTGAGTTATGATTACGTATTTAGTGATTTCAATTTTCCTGGGCAAGGAACGTCATATAATAATCAATCAATTGAAGTGTTAGATCGATGGCAGAAGGTTGGTGATAATGCTAAATTTCAGAAGTTTTCTAAATCAGATCCTAACGTGGCAAACGGATTTACATATGTTAAATCTAGTGACAGAGTTCTTAAGGATGGATCATTTGTTAGGCTTAAAAATGTTCAATTATCATACGCGATTCCAGTAAACCTATTAAACAGAATTCATGTTGGGTCTGTGATGATATTTTTGCAAGGCCAAAATATTCTAACATTCACGAATTATAAGGGAATTGATCCTGAAAACACATCTTTAGGAGCTATGCCGCCGCTTCGTACCTACTGCTTTGGTGTTAATGTTAAAATGTAATAAAATCGATTTTATGAAGAATTATTTATATATGGTTTTGGTTTTTGTTTTCTTTTCGTGCAAGAAACTTGTTGACATTCCCCCACCTGAGAACCTCCTCGTTTCCGAGAATGTATTCAGTAATTCGAAGACAGCTGCCGGAGTGATTTCAAATATCTATAGCCAGATGTCTCTTGATGGTAGCTATTCGGCAGGAGCATCGAGTTTTTCGCTAATATGTGGTTTGTATAGTGATGAATTGACTGATTGGTCAGTAGGAGGTAATGATCAAGCTCAATTTTATCAGAACAATTTAAACGACCGAAATTCTATAATACTTGCAAAATGGGGTGAACTGTATAAATACATCTATGTATGTAATGCTACCATTGAGGGACTTCAAGAATCAAATTTAAATCAAGCGGTGAAGAAGCAGTTGATAGGAGAGGCGAAATTTGTCAGGGCATTTCAGCTGTTTTATCTGGTTAACCTATGGGGAGATGTGCCAGTGCCACGAACAAAAAGTTATTTAGCTAATGCTAACTTAAGGAAAAGTCCACGGGATTCTATTTATTCACTAATCAAACGTGATCTTTTGGATGCACGTGATATGCTAAGTTCCCAATTTTTGAGCAGTGATTTAGTAACAGCATATCCAGAGAGAGTACGTCCAACAAAATGGGCGGCGAGTGCCTTATTAGCTCGGGTATATTTATATACTCAAGACTATTTGAGCGCAGAAGCAGAATCTTCTGAAATTATCAATAAATCAGACCTGTTTTCCTTGGAAGCACCGAGTAATACTTTTTTAAAAGACAGTAAAGATGCAATATGGCAAATTAAAGCAGAAGGCTCCAGTAGTGGAACTTTTAATAGTTTAGAAGCATATACTTACGATATAACAAATGGTATTGATTTTCTGCATAGCGTATCCTTGGCCCCAGCAGTAGTGAGATTATTTGGTGTGGAAGACTTGAGGTTAAAGTCCTGGATTGGCGTGTACGAAGAATCTCCAGGTAACCAATACTATTATTCACTTAAGTATAAGAATCCGGCCTATTACACCGCGCCAACAACGGAATATACTGTGGTATTAAGATTGGCTGAACAATTTCTTATAAGATCCGAAGCCAGATTACATCTTTCTCGAATGAATGAGGCTCAAGAAGATGTCAATATGATAAGAAGGAGATCAGGTTTGAATGATACAACTATTAATAACAAAGAAATGGGTTTAAATGTATTGCTGCAGGAAAGACAACGAGAGCTGTTTCTTGAGTGGGGCCATAGATGGATGGACATAAAGCGTCAGCCTGATTTAGATAGTAAGATGACAAATGTTACCGTAGGAAAAGGAGCAACATGGGTTGATTATAAAGTAGTTTTTCCTATTCCGCGCACGGAATTGGAAAGTGATAAAAGCCTTGAACAATCAAGGGGGTATTAATTACACATCAATGTGCATATGAAAACTAGGTTATATTTTATATTGGCAGCAGCAGCTTTTATTTTTTCGGTTACATGTTGTTATGGGAATAACGTTAATGTTGTTGGAAAGTTTATAAACCCTCATCCAGCGTTGAAAGTTCGGTTGAAAGTTTGGTCAACTGGTGATAACGATATGGCAATTTTACCAAGATACGAGCTTGTAGCAGTAGATGATTCTACATTCAGTTTTATAGTTGATGTTCAGAGAAACGATTTTAAATATTTAACCCTTTTTGAAGAAAACACTGCTACATCTTTATTAGGAACACAATACATAGAACCCGGCGATAAGATTGAAATGGAAATTGAATTTGATCCACAGCTTCAGAGCTATAGAACAGTATCGAATTCTAGGAAAGTAGAGTGCTTTAATTTAATCAGTGCGAGCAATCAATACCCGGAGCCCAATAACAGTTTTGAAACTCTGTTTGATCAGATAGATTCTTTAAAGAATTTGAGATTGAAGATTCTTGATAATAATCGTACCATTTTGTCGAAGCGCGTTTTTAATGTTGCGGCTGCAGACATTTACGGTGATGCATGCTTCAAACAGTTGCAATTGTGTTTTACTGAATATATGGATTTCTCGTTTAAGCAATTGCCATCTAAGCAATTGTCGAGAAATAGAGAATTTGATCGTTTTATAAAAAAGAAGGCTCCGATAGATGAAGAGTTTTTGGCAGAATCCGATTCTTACCTAAAATTTTTAAATTTTTCTGTATCTGCAACTTTGGTACGCCACGGTAATACAGAATTTTCTTTTTTAAATAATTTTGAATTCATATTAACCAGGTTCAAAGGTGTAATAAGAGATAAAATGCTTGCGAGACTGTTTTCTGATCGAAATATATATTCATATTACTCGCATGGAATTAGCCCAGGAATATTTAAAAGTAGTCTGATTAAAGCTACTCAATTGTGCGAGGAGCCTAATATAAAGAGATATCTGGAAATGATTTACTCCAATTTAGCGGAGGGTAGCGAAGCATATGATTTTTCATTAGAAAAGGATACTTCAAATATCATTTTTAGTCTTTCACAGTTGAAGGGAAAAGTTGTTTTACTTGACATGTGGGGATACAGTTGTACTGGATGTTATTTGTTCGCTAAAATATTTCACAATGAGGTATACTCAAAATTGAAAGGGGATACTAGCTTTGCGGTCGTGAGTATTATGCTTGAACCATCTACCTCAAAATATAACATTGTGAGCTATAAAGAAAGGCTACGTGGTAGAGGTAATGAGAGTTATACCTATTCGGATTATGAAAACCTCTATGCTGCGAGTGGAGTTAAAGAAGCGGATAATATTATTAATCATTATAGAATTGTTGCCTCTCCATTTGTCATACTGTTAGATAAGGAAGGTAAGATCATTTCATCAACGTTACCTTTATTTACGTCACCGGATTCGCCAAATGTTTCCCTACTTCGACAAATAATTTTGGACGCTCTTAATTCGTAATGTGAAAACGTCGCCGACAATCATTCGTCGGCGACGCTTTTATCAAGAGTTAACAACTTTCGTTGAAGCTATTCTTCACGATAAGTGTCATTGTTAGCTGGAATAGCGGTATACAGATGAGTCGTTGTATTATATGTGAAATATGTATTGGCCGGTACGTTATCAACACAAATGATAGACCCGCTTGTTGCACAGTCTGTCAGTTGATATGAAGATGGGCCGGTTTTAAGATACACATTTGCAGGTATCCTAACATTTTTCATTGCGAAGACGCTTCCTACTCCTGCTGCTAAAACGAGGGCTGTTAGAATTACTTTATTGTTTTTCATGTTTTTTGTTTTTCTTAATTAACAATTCTGCCTACTCTAATTAATAGGTTTTCGGCTTCCCCTTTTTGGAAATTGATTCAAGTGTGATCATTCAGCTCTCCATAATGTGGTGCCCACAGGGAGTGATGTATATGACCCACTACTAAAAGTAAAGTACGTATTTGCTGCCGGTACTGTAGCCGGCGCACAGCTTATCTCACCAGATGTTGCACAAGATGTTAAGGTGTATACGCTGCCACTCTTAACATATACATTTGCTGGTGCAAAATTGGCCGATTTTACAGCGAACGCACTTCCTGCTATTGCAACCACCAATAGGGCTGATAATAACAATTTGTTCTTTTTCATCTTCGGACTTTTTTATTGAGAATCTTGCCTACTCTTTTCTAAAGGTTTTCAGCTCACCCTTTTCCTGGCCAGGAAATTCTTCGATATACTTTACAGTTGGTTCTTATTCGGCAATCCAAAGTGGGGTATTGTCTGCGAGCAACACATAACCAACTGATACTGTGTAATAATAAAAACACTTACAAGTTCCTGTATTTGGAGGTGTACAAGGTCTCGTGCCGGTCAAAGCGCAACCGGTTGGTATATATGTTACTCCTGTTAACTTATAAACATTTGCTGGTGCAACATTTCTAAATGCTAAGACGGTAGCAATGCTTAGTACAAAAGCTAGTATGACTAAATATAGTTTGCCTTTCATATTTTAATTATTGATGTTTTTGATCGCCTACTCTTTTCATTAGGTTTTCAGCTTCCCCTTTTACGATATGTGGTTATTCTTTATTTATGGATAATCACTTAATTGCTAATGAGCATAAGATGTTTCTTTTTCATGGACGTTTATTTTAAGTTTTAAATACTATCATTTTATTCTGGTCTGAATAATGGTGTTCCTTCAGGCAATTGTGTCATCGATCCATTAGAATACATATAGTAGGTGTGGTTTGATGGTACGGTAGCAGGTGTACAAGATACTGAACCAACGGTCGAGCAATTCAATTGTATATAAATTCCACCTCCAATATTGTCATAGACATTTGCAGGCATAGCCTTTTGAAAGTGAAATGCACATATTGTACCTACTAATGCAGATAAGCCCGTGAGACTTAGAAGTTTACTTGTAGTTTGCATGCCCCTGAATTTCCGGCTTTTTTAATCTGGCAGAAATAATGGAGTACCTCCCGGTAGCTCTATATAGCCGACTCCGGCTATGTAGCTGAAGAAGTAATGACTACCTGATGGAACTGAGGAAGGACTACATCTAACCGCTCCATGCGTCGAGCAATTTATAGAGCCGTAAACCCCAGGGCTTGTCTGTACATATACATTTGCAGGTATGTATTTCACTCGGTATAGTCCAAACAGAGAACCAAATACAGCGAGGAAAAGTATTACTGTCAAAATTGCATTGCGTTTCATTATTAACATTTAATCGGGTCGAAATAAAGGCGTCCCTCCAAGTAGTTGTACCCATCCAGAACTTGGCGTATATACATAGTATTTTTGACCTGGAGGCACTATGGGTGGCGCACAATGCCTAACTCCTGTCGTTGAACAATTGATAAGAATATATATTCCACTACCTAAACTCTTATAGACATTCGCGGGTGTGTATTTTGTTGCCCTATAGTTGAATGAAGCTCCCGCAAATGATGAAAGCACTATAAGGAGCAATATTAAAACTCGCATATGCACAATATTTTACAATTAGATGCGCTGTTGGAGTGGTTCTCCAAAATTTGTTGAGTTCCTTTTCTCCAAAACTATTCCAGTCAGTGCCAGGGCGATAAATACTATGTTGAAAATCAGATGTGTCGTCCAGGACATGTTTTGTAGAATGCCACCGCAACTGCAGGGGACATGTTCAGCAAATGAAAGTATTGATGCTATATATACCGTAAAGATGGTCATCAATATGAGAGAGCTCCACAACGCTAGTAACCTCAAACTGTTTTTAAAGAATGCAAGGGCGGTCACTATTTCCGCAACAATTAGCAATACTCCCAATGATTTTCCAATGAAATGAGTCGTATGCAATGTAGCTTCTATCCGCCTTCCGAATCCTTCCAGTATAAACAACTTACTCAGGCCTGCATACATGAAGAGTAAGACAAATGCGCCAACAATGATTTCTAGGATTATTTTCTTTTTCATCGTAGTTTCTTTATGTCTCTTTTTAGTCAGAATGTTGGTTTATGGAATAGCAATCAATCGCATCTATATAATGGTGTCCCCACAGCTAATAGTAAGTAACCATTCGTTTGATTGTAACAAAAGTATTGTGGTGTAGCTGGAACTGACGCTGGACTGCAAGGAACTACACCTGTGCAAGCGCAAGCTATGAGTATATACTTGTTGTCCTTTTTATAATAGACATTACATGGGACCCTTTTGACATTAATGCCTGCCCATGCAGTACCTGTTATGGCTGCCAAGAAAATAGCTAACAATATTTTATTTTTCATTGTGGATCTTTTTGAGTTATGAATTGTTTAATATTATTGTCATCACTAATTGCAAATATAAAACGGTGTCCCAGTGGGTAAAGGCGTGTAACCCGAGCTTTGTGAATAGCTGTAATAATTGTTTCCTGGCGCAGCCGGCGGTAGGCAATGCACAACTCCTGTTAACGCACATAGAATCGGACTATATTCCATGCCTTCTTTCACGTATACACTGCATATTGCACGATTTTTTGCTTTTAATAGGAATGAAGCGCTTAGGCTACCTGCAGCTGCTGACAAAATCAAGCATGTTAATATTATATTATCTTTGGCATACTATGGGTTTTAATTATCAAATGCGTATTTCATAATGACGGTTATTTATCTCGCTCGGTTATGGCCTGTATCTGATCCTGACGATATATTTGATCAATCAACAAAAATGAGGCAACCGTAAAGATCACCAAAGGTGATAGTTGATACCGTAGTACTATGGGTGAAGCAAATACACTGAACCCAAAGTTTAGCAGCCATATCGCAAGTGTGATATAGAACACCGCTTTTGTTTTACCATCTGCGAACCTAAATCCTTTCAATAGAGCAAAACCTAGAAAGCCACCAATGAATAATATATTAACCAAGGTTGCGAATACTGAAAGTACTCCCGCTTGTTTCATCTCTTTTGAAAACCCCTTTATCTTCTGGCTTTTATAACCAAACCACTGCACGGCCAATGGCGCCACGCTATCCCCTTTCATATTATAAAGTGCCAAAAACTCAGGCTGTGGTACTGCGTACCCGACAGTATTCCGCCACAGGTAATATTCAGCAAATGCTTTTGGATGTGCTTTTATGAGATATTTTCCATAATCCGCATAAAATGGAGCCATGGAAGCCCAACGCTTGAATCCCGGAGTTACAGTATCCTTCTTATATTTTTCCATCATATACTGTGTCAGCGGTCCGTTCCAGAGATAATAAATCCCCAGCACGCTGTCTGCTCTATGCGGTACCCGTTGTATCGAGTCCATATGATGCCTGACCATCGCATGTAACTTTGCAAACCTGGCTGGTACCTTTTCCGTATCCTTTTTAACATGGCTATACCCAAAGAGTGCGTTCGCCGCCAGCTGCCATCCTCCAAATGCCGAGAACTGCTTTTTCTTCGTCACTTCCTGGTATTGTCCTTCGTTGTGCCAGATAAAGATCCCCAGTAACAGGAAGGTAAGTCCCAGGTAAGCACCCTTTCGTATCAGCGGCAGTTTCGCAAACAGTATTACGAGCACAGAGATCAGTGGATAATAGAGCGCGTTGTACCTGATCATGAAAAGCACCAAGATCGTGATCCCGTGTAGCCATATGAGCCGGTTCGTGGGTTTCAATGATATATTGATCAGCTGCACTACCCAGATCAAGGTAAGGCCTGCAAACAGCGCATCTGCGGAAATATAGTTAGCCGTAAACAACGTGATCGGGTTGAGCACCAGGATGCCAAAGATGATATACTTGATCCAGCGTGGAGGCTGCACGTAATACAGCACCGTGAACATAAAATACATCACCGCTGCCTGCAGGAACAGGTACTGGAAGCTCACCAGTGGTAGGTCCGATTTGAAGAACACACTGAAGATCCGCAGGAACTTCGAGTACCCAATAGGCCAGGTATTGATCTCCGCATTGTTCCATGCCGCTTCTATGTAGGAATATGAATCCGGCATAAAGTTGGCAAACGGGTACAGGAACTTGTATCCTACCAGCTGCACAATTGCCAGCACCGCTGCAATAATGACAAGGGCCTTATTATTCCGGAAAATATAATCTCGAAGGGAGGTGGGAGCGGAGCTCACCGGCGCCAGGTCCATTTCATGGAGGATGTCTGCTTGCTCGTCTTTTGCGGGTGCCTTTTTCTCCTCATGATATTCCTGCTCCGTATTGATCGCCCACAGGTTTTGTTTTGTTGTCACCCCTTCGCATATATTATCAACGGCCACCATCGCCGTCAGCATTGAATGGTCCGTGTTGTTGTACTTATGCATGCCATTGCGTCCAACCAGGAACAGGTTACCGAACTGGTCTACGTAATCCCGTACTTCCGAGAAACGGTCGTATGTACCGAAGTAAGCCGGGTAGGTCTTGTCCTGGCGCTGCACGGTAAGATCGAGCACATCTTCCGGGTTAGCCAAACCAATTTTTTCCAGCTCCTTGATAGCCACCTGTTTTACAGCTTCATCGTGCTGCTTCCAGAAATCATCTTCTTTGTTACAGAAGTATTCCAGCCCTATCCAGGTAGTGTTCGGGTCCTTTACCATGTACGGCCCCCAGTTATTGTAGATCTGTATGCGCCCGACCTTGACGCCGGCATCCTGGATGTAGATCCAGCTGTCTTTGAGCTCAAAGCGCTTGCCATCAGCTGCCCGAAGGTTCTTCAGCAGCACGCCTACGTTCACAAAATCCCGGTACATCAAGCCTGCTGCTACCTCTTTGACGGGTGCCGGCACATCACTCATCCCTGCGATCAGCTCCTGCACCGGCATCGTGGAAACAAAATGCTCCCCGGTCCACACGCTGGATAAACCGCTTTCACTGTTTACCGTGACGATAGAAGTCACGCGGCCTTCGTTTGTATAGATCTTCTCCACGTTTTCATGGAACAGGATCTTACCACCCATCGCTTCCACCGACCGGGCAACCTCTTCCCACATCTGACCGGCACCAAAAGCAGGATATAAAAATTGCTCGATCAGGGAGGTCTCGGTGCCCTTTTGGTGTATGTCTTTAGTGCCACCGGCCTTGTTCCAGGCTGATTTTACGGCGTGTTCGATGGCCTTGCTGATAGAGACACCCTTTATACGCTGGGCGCCCCATTCGGCAGAGATCTTCTCACACGGTATGCCCCATACTTTTTCGGTATAATCCTTAAAGAAGGTAAGGTACAGCTCATGTCCAAAGCGATTGATGATAAAATCCTGCAGGCTCTTTTCATGTTTTATCGGAAACAACCTGGCTACCAGGTAGGAGAATATGATCTTGATCGTGCGCAAGGGCCCCAGTTTGCTCAATGTATTGATGGATAGCTGCAGTGGATACACGAAGAACTTACGCAGGAAGTAGATCCTGGTGAGCCGTTCTATCACCAGCAGCTTCCTGGTTTTATCTTCTGTAACACATGCACCATTGCCACTGATCTGGCGTGTTTTATTCTGGTAGCTGATATGCACGCTGTCAGCTGCGCTGTCCAGCGGCATCATGTTGAACCACCAGTCCATCACCCGGTCAGATTTTGAGAAGAAGCGATGTGGTCCCATATCCATGCGGTTACCTTTGTATTCTACGGTGCGGGAGATACCACCGATGTAACCGGACTTCTCCAGGATCACCGGCTTGAGGTCGGTGCGTTTGAGTAATTCATATGCGGCGGTGAGGCCGGCAGGGCCGGCGCCAATTATGATGGCTCTTTTTTCCATAGTTCTTCCGTTTAACCATACGGTCACCGCCCTCCCGTTAAAGAGGGAGGAAGACCTTATGGAAAGCAAAAAATAATACTGACTGCGCTGGTGCGCATTTATAAAGCTGGATGCGATTTTTATGATGAGTGACAATGGTTTTTCATGTTCATAGTTTTATACTTGCGTATTGGCAAAGGTTTCAAAGGGTCGTTGCCTGGACAGGCACAACCCGGTTTGAAGTCCTCAAAATTACCATCACTATACTGCCGTGTTGAGGTCTGACCACGGCGTTAGTGACCGGTGAAGTTTCAGGTAACGACTATTTGCGGCCATTACCAGGTACATTATCTTGGAGGAGGGGCCTCAAAGCCTTTGTTGATGAAAATTTTTTTTGGAATCAGGCTGGTTGTAATTGCAGCCTTCGTGAAATTCAGGATAGCGGTCGCTTTATACAAGCGGCGTTGTGTTCTTTTAGTCATGGTTAAACCTGTTTGTGGATTACCGATCACGTTTGACCTTGGTAGGTCTCACAGCAGAGGGCCGCTGTTGTCGTTAATTTGAGCGATAAAGTTGCATAGACTACTCCATTCTATTTCGAGGGTTACATATAGTTTAAGTCTTTTTCTTTTTCCTGATCGTTCGCCGTATGCTGAAACAAATATCGGTTGTTAATTTTTACAATCGTATCCTTTTCGTTTATTTTTTATTGTCCATTTCGTTCAACTGTGCTGCTTTTTGAATGCAGTGGGCGTAGTGCCCACGCGCTGTTTGAAGGCACGAATAAAATTAGCCGGATTCAGGAAGCCTACCTTGAAAGCCACGTCATTTACCGGTATTCCCTGTTTTAGCAGGTCCATAGAACGGTCTATCTTTTGATTGCGAATAAACTCCTGTACATGTTCTCCAAATAGCTGTTTAAACCCGTTGTACAGTGAGGTTCGACCGATCTGGAATTCCCTGCACAGATCCA
>Ga0102590_1000234_pt1 | contig 144715 bp, 146 predicted proteins | sample AraplaMF_Col_mMF_FD_76859 | JGI IMG/M metagenome (GOLD analysis project Ga0102590, IMG submission 76859) | Arabidopsis root microbial communities from the University of North Carolina, USA - plate scrape MF_Col_mMF | ecosystem: Host-associated > Plants > Roots > Endosphere | place: USA...
AACAGGACAGTGAAACGCCTCAGCGCCGATGATAGTGCGGGTTCCCGTGTGAAAGTAGGACATCGTCAGGCTATTAATAGCCAACCCCCGTCGCCTCCCAAGGTGACGGGGGTTTTGCTTTTGGGGCTGCCGATCCTGTCAGCTGCTTCTCAGCTCGCGACGGAGAATCTTGCCGACGTTGGTCTTCGGCAACTCATCCCGAAACTCGATGTACCGAGGCCGCTTGTAGGCTGTGAAGTTTTCCCTGCAATATGCAGCCAGGTCGTCCTCCGCCAGCGCCGAATCCCGCTTCACGACGAACAGCTTCACAGCCTCGCCCGACTTCGGATCGGCAACGCCCACAGCAGCGCACTCGAGCACGCCCGGATGCAGGCTCACCACCTGCTCGATCTCGTTCGGGTACACGTTGAAGCCCGACACGAGGATCATGTCCTTCTTGCGATCGACGATGGTGATGTAGCCGCGCTCATCCATCACACCGATGTCGCCCGACCGAAAGAATCCATCTTCTGTCATGACCAGGCGGGTCTCGTCCGGTCGATTCCAATAGCCTGCCATCACCTGCGGCCCACGGATGCAGATCTCGCCTGGCAGGCCGGCAGCCACGTCCGCGCCGCTGTCGTCGCGGATCGCGATCTCCGTCGAGGAAACCGGCAGGCCGATCGAGCCGGTGAACTCCGTCTCGTCGAAGCGATTGATCGTTGCCACCGGCGAGGTCTCGGACAGGCCGTAGCCCTCGACGACCGGGCAGCCCGTGATCTTCAGCCACTGCTCCGCCGTTGCACGCTGCACCGCCATGCCGCCCCCGTTCGAGATCACGAGCTCCGAGAAATCGAGCCGCCGAAAATCCGCGTCATTGGCCAGCGCGTTGAACAAGGTGTTGACCGCCGGGAACATGTTCACGCGCTGCCGCTGCAGCACCTTGATGAAGCCGGGGATGTCGCGGGGGTTCGGAATCAGCACATTCAGCATGCCCAGCCGCGCACCCAGCATGTAGCAGGCCGTCAGCGCGTAGATGTGGTACAGCGGGAGTGCGCAAACCGTGATGACCTGGCGCTCGCCCACCTTGTCCAGCATCGGCCGGAACCACGCCTCGGACTGCAGGATGTTGGCGACCACATTGCTGTGCAGCAGCACCGCGCCCTTCGACACACCCGTCGTCCCGCCGGTGTACTGCAGGAAGGCGATGTCCTGTGGGCCGACGTCGGCCCGCCGCATCGTCATCCTGGAGCCGTCGGCGAGTGCCATGTTGAAGCGCGTCACCGAGCCTCCCGCTGGTGCCGACAACGTGAACTCCGGCACCATCTTGCGCACGTGCCGCACGACGAAGTTGACCAGCTGCCCCTTGGCAAAACCGAGCAGGTCCCCCATCGACGCCAGCACGACGTGCCGGATCGCCGTGCGCGCCATCACCTGCTCCAGCGTGTGCGCGAAATTCTCCAGCACGATGATCGCTTCGGCACCTGAGTCGTTCAATTGGTGCTCGAGTTCGCGCGCCGTGTAGAGCGGATTGACATTCACCACCGTGAGCCCCGCGCGCAGCACGGCCGCGATGGCGACCGGATACTGCAGCACGTTGGGCATCATCAGCGCCACGCGCGCGCCTCGGGCCAGCCCTTTCGATTGCAGCCAGGCCGCCAGCGCCGCCGACATCTCGTCGATGTCGCGAAACTTCAAGCGCCGCTCCATGCACACCGCCGCGTCGCGCGACGCGAAGCGCCTGAATGATTCCTCCAGCAGCTCGACCAGCGAGCGGTACTGCGTGCTGTCCACTTCCGCGGGGACGCCAGGGGGATAGTGGTTCAGCCAAGGTCTGTGCATCGATGAAGCGTCCGTGTGCAGGATGGAGGCTGCATGGTGCGGGCCAGCGAGCAGCCGCAGCTACGGTAGTTGTCCTAACGCGGACTCGTGCGCCGCTGTCCCGCGCGTGACAGCAGCCGTGTCGAACAGCGCTCCCATCAGCACCGACTCGCGCGACTGCACCGTCTGCAGGAACTCCGCCGCGCCACCCATCGCGTGAAAGGTGTCGAAGCCGGCTTCGAGGAAGGATTGCAGCGATGCCAGGCCGGCGGCGCGGGCAGGCACACGCATCATCCGCAGGCTTTGCCGCAACAGCAGCCTTCGGGTCAGCACGTCGAGCGATCGACCGATCGCCACGGTCAACGCGATCTGCCGCTCGCGATCGGGCCGCCGGCCGCAGGCCTGCCATGCCGCCAGGTACGTCGTGGCGTCGACGTCCGCGTGGCGCAGTTGCTGGCCCATCGCGCTGTCCAGCGACTCTGACAGTGCGTGCAAGGCAGCCAGCGACTCCACCGTGACAAGCACGTCGCTCGGGAACAGCCGCGTGAGCGCAGGCACGACGCGCGCGAACTGCGCGTCGCGCTCGGCGAAGTCGCGCGGCCCGTACAACTCGTCCAGGAAGAACTGCGCGACATCCCGGTACCGACGCGACGAGAGCAGATCGGCATAGGTGCGCGCGAAGCGCTTCTGTTGATAGGTCTTCACGGCCGTGACCCGTGCGAGCAGCGCCTTGTCGGCGGCCCGCAACTCGCGTTCCACCTGCACGGCAGAAAGGTGCTGAAGAATGTTCTGGCCCTGGCTTGCCATGGTGCGCGGTGTCGGGTCGTTCCGGGTTAACGAGGGGCTGCCCTAGTCCCGCACCTCTACGGAGCGGCCTGCGAATGATGCAACACTCGGCGCGCATTCAAGCAGCCCATGCAAAGACGCACTCTCCTCCAACTCGGCGCCGTCGCCTCCGTCGCTCTCGGCCTGGCCGGATTCGGGCTCTCGCGCATCCAACCCGGCTTGCACGACGGCCGCCTGGGCGTCGAGGGCCGCGATCTTTTCGCGGCAGTTGCACGCGCGGTCCTCGACGGCATCCTGCCCGGTGGTGAGGCAGGACGAACCGCTCTCGATGCCCACCTCGAGCGGGTGGCGGCCACGATCGAGGGTTTCGCACCCGCCACCCAGCGCGAACTGTCGCAGCTGATCAGCATCCTGACGACCGCCGCAGGCCGGCGAGCATTGGCCGGCCTGTCCGCCCCGTGGGCGACGGCGAGCGCGTTCGAGGTCCAGGTTGCACTGCAAGACATGCGAACGTCGCGCATCGCGGCCCGCCAGCAGGTCTACCACGCGCTGCGCGACATCACCAACGGCGCGTGGTTCGCAGACGCCTCCACGTGGCCGATGCTGGGCTACCCCGGCCCGCGCGACATCCGATGAGCAGCATCCCCGATCCGATCGCCGAAGGGCTGCAGCGCGGTTGGCGCGTCTTCGGCGGACCGCATCGCTCGAGCCCCGCCACGATCACCTGCGACGTTGCCATCATCGGCAGCGGCGCCGGTGCCGGCATCACGGCAGAACTGCTGACGAAGGCCGGCCTGCAGGTCGTGATCGTCGAAGAAGGGCCGCTGAAGAGCAGCAGCGATTTCCGCCAGCGCGAGAGCGAGGCCTACCCGACCCTGTACCAGGAAAGCGCCGCCCGCAAGACCGCCGACAAGGCGATCAACATCCTGCAGGGCCGTTGCGTGGGCGGGTCGACGACGGTGAACTGGACAAGCTCGTTCCGCACGCCCGGCGACACGCTCGCCCACTGGCAGCAACACTTCGGTCTGCCCGACATGAGCGAGGCGGCGATGGCGCCCTGGTTCGCCCAAGCCGAGCGCCGCCTCAGCATCGGTCCCTGGTTGACCCCACCGAACCAGAACAACGAGCTGCTGCGCACCGGCGCGGCCAAGCTCGGCATCCCGGCCGCCGCCATCCATCGCAACGTCAAGGGCTGCTGGAACCTCGGCTCCTGCGGCATGGGCTGCCCGACCAACGCCAAGCAATCGATGCTGGTCACCACGTTGCCGGCCGCGCTCGATGCCGGCGCCACGCTGCTCGTCGCGACACGGGCCGAGCGGCTGGAGCTTCGCGATGACCGCGTCGACACCCTGCTCTGCGTGCCCGTCTCGGGCAACAGCACGCCAACCGGCGGCGCGCCGACGCGCATCGTCGCCGGGCACTACGTCGTCGCCGGCGGCGCGATCAATTCGCCGGCACTGCTGATGCGCTCGAAGGCACCCGATCCGCATGCGCTGCTCGGCAAGCGCAGCTTCCTGCACCCGGTGGTGATCTCCGCAGCGACTTTCCCCGAGCCCGTCCAGGGCTGGGATGGCGCACCGCAGACGCTGTACACCGACCACTTCCTGCAGACCCAGCCGCTGGATGGCCCCATCGGCTACAAGCTCGAGGCCCCGCCGCTGCACCCGGTGATCTTCGCCTCGACGCTGTCGGGCTACGGCCAGGCGCAGGCCGCGTTGCTGCAGCAGTTTCCGCGCACACACAGCCTGCTGGCACTGATGCGCGACGGCTTCCATCCGCAATCTCCGGGCGGCAGCGTCACGTTGCGCGACGACGGCACGCCCGTCCTCGACTACCCGCTGAACGATTTCGTGATGGACGGTGCGCGCCGCGCCTTCCTCAGCATGGCCGAGATCCAGTTCGCCGCCGGTGCCCGCAGCGTCGTCCCGGTGCACGAGATGGCTGCGCCGTACACCACCTGGGCCAGTGCCTCGAAAGCCATCAACGAGCTGCCGATGAAGCCCTTGCTGACGCGCGTGGTCAGTGCCCACGTGATGGGCGGCTGCCCGATGGCCGGCAGCGAGGCGCAGGGTGTCGTGCGCCCCGACGGCGTCCACTGGCAACTGGCGAACCTGTCGGTGCACGACGGCTCACTGTTCCCGACCAGCATCGGCGCCAACCCGCAGCTGTCGGTCTATGGCCTGGCGACGATGCTCGCGACCCGGCTCGCCCAGCGGCTCTCCGGACGCGACGTGCAACTCGCCTGATCGAGCGCGCTGCTAGCATCGCCCGCATGCTCGCGCGACTGGAACGCTTCACGACCCTCGGACTGCTGCTCGCCGCGGTGCTGTGGGCGGCCTGGTTCATCCATGCCGACCGTCCGGGCTGGGCCTGGGCGGGCGCTGCGCTGATCGTCTTCGGCTACGCCGTCTTCCTCGCGCTGGAGTTCGTGTTCCTCTACTTCGTCCACGGCGACGACCCGAGCCCGCGTGCCAGCGTCGTGCAGCTCTTGCATGCATGGATCGGCGAGGTGCTCACGGCACCCCAGGTGTTCTGCTGGCGCCAGCCCTTCCGTTCCAGCCTCGTGCCGGACCACGTGCCCGAGCACACCGGACAACGGGGCGTCGTGCTGGTGCACGGCTTCGTCTGCAATCGCGGCCTGTGGAACCCGTGGATGCTGCGCCTGAAGCAGCGCGGCACGCCCTTCATCGCCGTCAACCTCGAGCCGGTGTTCGGCTCGATCAGCCACTACGCCGACATCATCGAGCAGGCCGTCGCGCGGCTGGAAGCCAGCACTGGCCAGGCCCCGGTGCTGGTCGGACACAGCATGGGCGGCCTCGCGATCCGCGCCTGGGCCGCGGCCCACGGTGGCGAGGCCCGTGCCCACCGGATCGTGACGATCGGCAGCCCGCACCGCGGCACCTGGCTGGGCCGCTTCTCCACCACCACCAACGGGCACGAGATGCGCTTGGCCAGCCCATGGCAGCAGCAACTCGGCACGCGCGAGTCGGCCACGCTGTCCAGCCGCTTCATCTGCTTCTACAGCCATTGCGACAACATCGTCTTCCCGGCCAGCACCGCCACGCTGCCGGGGGCCGACAACCGGCATGTGCCGGGCATCGCGCACGTCGACCTGGTCAACCAGCCGGTGGTGTTCGAGGCCGTGCTGGCCTCGCTGTGATCACGTCGACAGCACGCGGTCGCTGGGCAGCGTGGCCTCGGCCGCCAGCTCGGGCTGCTGTGCCACCGCCTCGTACAGCGGCGTGAAATCCGGCGCCGTGGCGCGGAACAGCTGCTCGAACGAATCGATCACGAAGTAGGTGGCCTGGAAGCTGTCGATCTTGTAGCGCGTGCGCATGATGCGTTGCAGGTCGAAGCCCAGCCGCTGCGGCTGCGCGCTGGTCACGCTGTGGCGCAGCTCGCCGGCCGACGACAGGATGCCGGCGCCATAGGCGCGCAAGCCCGCCGGCGTCGCGATGAGCCCGAACTCCACGGTGTACCAATACAGCCGAGCGAGATACTCGCAGGCCTGCAGCCGCGTCGCCTTCAGTCCGCCGGCGCCATAGGCCTGCATGTAGTCGGCGAACATCGGGTTGAACAGCAGCGGCACATGGCCGAACAGGTCGTGGAACACGTCGGGTTCGACCACGTAGTCGAACTCCTCCGGCTTGCGGATCCAGCCCGTCACCGGGAAGCGTCGCTGCGCCAGCAGCGCGAAGAAGGCCTCTTCCGGGATCAGCCCCGGCACGGCCACCACCTCCCAGCCGGTCGCGCGCTGCAGGCGCTCGGACAAGGCATCGAAACGCGGGATCTGCGTCGGCGTGCCGAGGTTCGCGACAGCCGCGATGAACTCTTCGCAGGCCAGCCCGGGCAGCTGCGCGGCCTGGCGCTCGTACAGCCGCTGGTAGAGCGCATGGTCCTGCGGCGTGTAGCGCGCCCAGTCCTGCTCGCAGGTGTAGTCGGCGCGCGCCGACGCATAGTCGCCGCGCGGCGGCCGGTCGCCCTGCCCGTAGGTGGCAGGCGCGACACCGCTGTTCACGCCTTTCACGGGGCCGTCGCTCATCGCAGCCATTTGTCCGCCGTTCGCTGGTATTCGCCGGTCGCCTTGGCCAGGTGCAGCCACTGGTCGACGAAGTTCTTCATCACGCCGTCGTTGCGCGGCAGCATCCAGGCCATCTCGCCGTACTGCAGCGGCCGCTCCGGGTTGACGGCGCACAGGCCGGGCCGCAGCTTCTGCTGCACCAGCGCCTCGGCCGCCTCGGTCACGAACACGTCGGCACGCTTGGCCAGCAACTCGTCGAAGATCGTCAGGTTGTCGGTGTGGATGGTCAGCGTCGCGATCTTGAAGCTGGCCTTCGCGAAGCGTTCGTTGCTGCCGCCGGGGTTGGCGATCACGCGCACGCCGGCCTTGTCGATGTCGGCCACGCTCTGGTACTTGCCCACGTCCTCGCAGCGCGCCAGCGGCGTCTTGCCATTGACCATGTAGGCGCTGCTGAAGAAGACCCGCTTCTGGCGCTCTGTGGTCACCGAGATGCCGCCGATCGCGACATCGCACTTGCCGGCCGCGAAGTCGGGCAGCAGGTTGGCCCAGCTCGTCTTCACCAGCTCGAGCTTGGCGCCCATCGCGGTCGCCAGCGACTGGGCGAGGTCGACGTCCAGGCCTTCGAAGGCGCCGTCGGCGCGCTGGAAGCTGAACGGCTTGTAGTCGCCCGGCGTGCAGGCGCGCAGCGTGCCGGCCTTCATCACGGCGTCGAGGGAGGATTCCTGGGCAGGCGCGGCCGAAGCGAGCGCTGCCAGGGCAAGGGCGACGAGGGGAGGGTGCAGCTTCATGCCCGCACTCTAGCGCGCCGGCGCCGTCTCGTCCTTCAGCACGCCGCGGCGCACCTGGTCGAGCTCGATGCTCTCGAACAGCGCACGGAAGTTGCCTTCGCCGAAGCCCTGATCGCCCTTGCGCTGGATGATCTCGAAGAAGATCGGCCCGATCACCGTCTGCGTGAAGATCTGCAGCAGCAGCTCGTTCGGTGCGCCCTGGTGCGTCGCCCCGTCGATCAGGATGCGCAGCCGCTTCAGTTCGTCCAGCCGCTCGCCATGGTTGGGCAGGCGCTTGTCGACCAAGTCGTAGTAGGTCGCGATCGTGTCCTGGAACACGACGCCCTGCTGCTTCATGCCGTCGACGGTGCCGTAGATGTCGTCGGTGCCGAGCGCGATGTGCTGGATGCCTTCGCCGTGGTACAGGTCCAGGTACTCGGCGATCTGGCTCTTGTCGTCCGAGCTCTCGTTGATCGGGATGCGGATCTTGCCGCAGGGGCTGGTCATGGCCTTGCTCTTCAGCCCGGTCAGCTTGCCCTCGATGTCGAAGTAGCGCACCTCGCGGAAGTTGAACAGGCGCTCGTAGAAGTCGGCCCATTCCTTCATGCGGCCGCGGTGCACGTTGTGCGTCAGGTGGTCGATGTAGGTCAGGCCATTGCCCACCGGCGACGCGTTGGCGCCGGGGATCGGCACGAAGTCGACGTCGTAGATGCTGATGTTGCCGATGGCGCCGGCCGCGGCGCCGTCCTTGCCATGCCAGCGGTCGACGAAGTAGATCAGCGAATCGCCGATGCCCTTGATGGCGGGGATGTTCAGCTCCATCGGGCCGGTCTGGTTGTCGAAGCCCCAGGCGCCGAGCTCGAGCGCACGCGCATAGGCCTTTGCGGCGTCCTTCACGCGGAAAGCCATCGCGCAGACGCTCGGGCCGTGGTGGCGTGCAAAGCGCTGCGCGAACGAATTCGGCTCGGCGTTGATGATGAAGTTGACCTCGCCCTGGCGGTACAGCGTCACGTTCTTGTGGCGATGTCGGGCGATGGCGGTGAAGCCCATCGTCTCGAACAGCCGGCCGAGCGCGACCGGGTCCGGCGCCGCGTATTCGACGAACTCGAATCCGTCGGTGCCCATCGGGTTGTCCCAGGGGGTGAACTGCATGCGGCGCTCCTTTGCGTTGAATGTCGGCAACTGCGTGCACTGTAGATTCGTCGTCCCGCAGGAATCATGCAAGTTTCACCGCGAGGGTGGCGGGTTGCGCAGGAAAGCTGCAAAATGCATCGCATGGAAACGGAAATCCAGCTGGATGCGATCGATCGGCGCATTCTTCGGGCGCTGCAGACCGACGGGCGCATCACCTATGACGTGCTGGCCGCCCAGGTCAGCCTGTCGCCGTCGGCGGCGCTGCGCCGCGTCAAGCGCCTGGAGGAATCGGGCGTCATCGCCGGCTACGTGGCCCTGGTGCCGGCCGAGCGGGTGGGCCTGGGCCTCACGGCCTACCTGAACGTGCGCCTCGAGAAGCATTCCGAGATCCACAAGCGCAACCCGATGGACCTGTTCCGCGCCGCGGTGCAGACCTGGCCCGAGGTGATCGAGTGCGTGGCACTGACCGGCGAAATGGACTACCTGCTGCGCGTGGTGGTGCAGGACATGGCGCACTACTCGCGCTTCGTGATGGAGACGCTGCTGAAGCACCCGAGCGTCGAAGACTGCAAGACCAGCTTCGTGCTCGACCGGGTGAAGAACACGACCGCCGTGCCGGTGTAGGGATGGTCAGCGGTCCAGGTCGAGCAGCATCGCGTGCGTGGCGGAGGTCGACATGTTCAGCAGCTGGGCGATGTCGGCCACGTCGTCCGGAATCGCGGCGTTGTCCCAGCCATGCGCGGTGTGGCGGGCCAGGCGGATCGCGAGGATGACGTTCTTGACGGCTGGGTGCTCGGCATGCCGGTCGTCGGTGATGCGGATCAGCAGCTCGGGCAGGGTCCACGACTTCATCAGGGCCTGCTGAAGGTCGAACAGGTCGACGTTCAGCGTGCTCAGCTGGACGGCGCTGGAACGCAGCGTCGGGTCGGTGGCCTGGGCCCGCTGGATGGCCAGCGCCAGGTCCGGCGCGTGCACCCACAGCAGCATCTCGGCAAAGTCGTGCAGCAGCGCGGCTTCGTGGATCAGCGCGGCGTCGTGGTCCTGCCGGTGAATCGCGAAGGCCAGCGCGAAGTGCGAGGCCCGGTGGGCGCGGCGCACGACGTCCTGCAAGCCCTTCAGCGCTTCGGGGCGATCGGCGAGGCGATCCTCGACAGTGGGTTGCAGACCGAAGGCGCCGAAGAACGGCGAGATGCCCATCAGCACGACCGCGGCGGTCACCGTCTCGACGTCGGTGACAAGCCGTGCCGGCCGGTGCGTGGCCGCATAGGCCAGCACCTTCAGCGTCATCAGCGGATCGTCGGCGACCATCTCGCCGATCAGGTTGGCGTCGACGTCGTCTTCGTTGGCGCGCATGGCTTCGAGCGCGTCGGAGGTGTTGGCGAGGACGGGGATGTCACTCTGCCGGAAATACGCAGTCCACGCCGCCAAGTCGGCCAGGGGCTGAGTCAGGGGCAACTTGCCTGAAAGGGAGGAGGGCGGCGGATGAGTCACGGCATGCAGTGTGGATCACTTGCTGACTGTACTTCGGCATCCGCCGCCTGGGCTTGAGCGTGCCCTCCCAGTCATGATGGGCTGGATCCCTTCATGTCAGCTTCAATTACTCGGGCCGGAAGAAGGAAATTGCGAGAAACCTCTCACAGCCGGGAACGACGACGCCACAACCGTGTTGGAGAAGGCCCGGCATCAGTTGATTCAGCCTCTGTTGGGCCATGCGTTGCTGCTCGCCTGGTGCCCGGGTCAAAGTGGCGGTCTTTTCACCGGTTTGGGTGAACGTGAACTGCGAACTCTTGGTCGCACAAGACGGGAAAGGGCTCATTGATCAACCTCTGCATGGTTCCACAGCGGCCGCCGATCTAGGTAACGGCCTCTGCGTTCGAGTTCCTTGATGCCAGAGGCGCCGAGCACAGACAGACTTCCCGTTCAGCGCCGCACCAAGCTGGCCTTCAACTCGCTCCCCACCTTCTTGTTCACGAACTGCATCGTCGCCACCTTCGCCAGATCGACCTCCCCCGTCTTGTACAGCCCCGCCTTCACCATCTGCCCGTAGAAGTCCTTGATGCGCTCGCCGCTCATCGCCCCGATGCCGTTGCGCAGCGCCTCGCCCGAATCGACGATGCCCTGCTGCTTCATCAAGGCCACCGACGACTCGATCTCCGCCTCGGTCATCTCCGGGTTCTCCTTCATCATCATCGCGTTCGCCGCCTTGCGATCGCCGTACAGGTAGTTGACCCAGCCGAGGATGGACGCATCGACGAAGCGCTGCACCAGCTGCGGCTTGTCCTTCACCGTGTCCGTGCGCGCCTCGATCACCGTGGAATAGGTGCTGAAGCCGTGGTCGGCCAGCAGGTGCACCACCGGCTTGAACTTGCCCTGGTTCTCGACGTAGATCGGCTCGGCCACCGAATACCCCTGCTGGATCGCCTTCGGGTTTGCGAGGAAGGGCCCGAGGTTGTAGTTGTAGGGCTTCAGCACCTCGTCCTTGAAGCCGTGGGTCACCTTCAGCCACTGCCACCAGCTGAACTGCCCGTCCTTGGCGATCAGCGCCACAGGTGCATCCTTCAGCTTCGCGAACGACTCGTAGCCTTGGCCCGGGTGGGCGATCAGCGCCTGCGGATCCTTCTGGAACATCGCCGCTACCACGACCGTGGGCACGCCGTTCTTGACGTTGTCGAAGCTGTGCAGCAGGTTGCCGGTCATCAGGAAGTCGATGCGCCCGGCCGGCAGCAGCGGCCGGTTGTTCACCTGCGGTCCGCCCTGCTGGATCGTCACGTCCAGCCCGTACTTCTTGTAGGTGCCGTCGGCGACAGCCTGGTAAAAGCCGCCGTGCGCCGCCTGCGCCTTCCAGTTGGTCGCGAAGCTGACCTTGTCCTGGGCCCAGGCGCCTGCACCGGCCAGGCCGATCGCCAGCACGGCGAGCCGAATCGTGTTGTTCATGGGGATGCTCCGTCGATGAGGGGTGTCGTCGTCAATTCTCGGTGGCATGCCAGCGGCCCAGCAAGAGCCGCGAGAGCGCGTTGAAGCCGGCGAAGATCAGCACGCCGGTGAACACCAGCAAGCCCAGCGCGGCAAACATCTTCGGCGTCTCGGTGCGGAAGCTGGCCTCGAGGATGCGCGATGCGAGGCCGGTCTCGCGCCCCGCCGCACCGGCCACCATCTCGGCCGTGACGGCGCCGATCAGGCTGAGCCCCCCCGAGATCTTCAGCCCGGCGATGAAATACGGCAATGCCGACGGCACCAGCAGCAACCGCAGCCGCTGCCACGGCGTTGCGCGGTACAGCCGGAACAGCTCGCGCAGGTTCACGTCGGCCGCGCGCAGCCCGATCACCGTGTTCGACAGGATCGGGAAGAACGCGACGATCCAGGCGCACAGCAGCAGTGCGGCGGTGGTGCTTTCGACGTAGATCAGGATCAGCGGCGCGACCGCGACGATCGGCGTCACCTGCAGCACCACCGCCACCGGAAAGAACGCCTCCTCGACCGGCCGCCACAGCGCGAACACCGCGGCGATCAACACCCCGCCGGTGCAGGCCAGCGCCAGCGCGCCGAAGGTGATCTTCACGGTGAACCACCAGCTGCCCGACAGCGACGCGAAGTTGTCGACCAGCGTCTGCAGCACCAGGCTGGGCGCCGGCAGCGTGTAGTGCGGGATGTGGGCCAGGCGCACCAGCGCCTCCCAGCCGGCCAGCAGGCCCAGCAGCACGACGGCCGGGGCGACGCGGCGGCGCCAGCGCGGACTCATGCCGGCGCTCACGCGGCGGCTCCGGCGTGCGCCGCTTCGAGCGCGCGCGACACGGCCCGGCATTGGGCGACGTAGGCGTCGGAATCGCGGAACCCGGCGTCGTGCCGCGCGGGCCGCTCGATGTGGAATTGCGCGACGACGTGCCCGGGCCGCGCCCCCATCACCAGCACGCGCTGGCTCAGGAACACCGCCTCGAGCACGCTGTGGGTCACGAACAGCACCGCCATCGGCCGGGACTGCCAGGCGTCCAGCAGGTCGGCGTTGAGCCGCTGGCGCGTGATCTCGTCGAGCGCCGCGAACGGCTCGTCCATCAGCAGCAGGCGCGGCCCGGTCACCAGCGCCCGCGCGATCGACGCGCGCATCTTCATGCCGCCCGACAGCTCGCCCGGCCAGGCATCCGCAAACCCGTCGAGACCCATGCGCTGCAGCAGCGGCATCACGCGGGCCTGCGCATCGCGCCGCGACACGCCCGCCAGCCGCAACGGCAGCCAGGCGTTGTCGAACACGCTGGCCCAGGGCATCAGCGTCGGGTCCTGGAACACGAAGGCCGTGTCGGCTGCAGGGTTGTCGCGCAGGGCCGGCGCGTCCACGGTGCCGGTGCTCGGTTCGTCCAGCCCGGCCACCAGCCGCAACACCGTGCTCTTGCCGCAGCCCGACGGCCCGAGCAGCGACACGAACTCGCCGGCCCGCACGTCCATCGACACCGACCGCAGCGCCTGCACGCCGTTGGCGAAGCGCTTGTCGACCTGGCGCAGCGAAATCAGGGTGTCGGACATGGGCGAGGAGTGTGCCGCAGAATGCCGTTCGCGCCGACGTGGCGCCCATTGCGGAGAAGCCCGTGCACCAGCTCGTCCTGCCTTCCGGAAGCACCGTCCCGTCGCTCGGCCTGGGCACCTGGCGCATGGGCGAATCGAGTTCGGCCCGGCGCGCCGAGGTGGCGGCGATCCGCAGGGCGATCGAGCTCGGCTACCGCCTGTTCGATACCGCCGAGATGTACGGCGAAGGCGGCGCCGAGGAGGCGCTCGGCCAGGCCCTCGCCGAGGCTCTGCGCGCCGGCGACGTGAAGCGCGAGCAGTTGTTCATCGTCAGCAAGGTCTACCCGCACAACGCGAGCCGCAGCGGCACGCCCGCAGCCTGCGAGCGCAGCCTGCGGCGCCTGGGGCTGGACCAGCTCGATCTCTACCTGCTGCACTGGCCGGGCAACCATCCGCTGCGCGACACGGTGGCGGCCTTCGAACGCCTGCAGTCGCAGGCACGCATCCGCGATTGGGGCGTCAGCAATTTCGACGCGGACGACATGGCCGGGTTGTGGGGCCTGGAAGGCGGCGCTGCCTGCGCCACCAACCAGGTGTATTACGCGCTCAGCGAGCGCGGCATCGAGTACGACCTGCTGCCGCTGCAGCGCGAGCGCCGCGTGCCGCTGATGGCCTACTGCCCGCTTGCGCAGGGAGGCCTCGCCGGGCATGCCGGGCTGCAGAAGCTCGCGGCGCAGCGCGGCGTGACGGCCACGCAGCTGGCGCTGGCCTGGGTGCTGAAGCAGCCCGGCGTGATCGCGATCCCGAAGGCGGTGCGCGAAGCCCACCTGCGCGAGAACCTCGCCGCTGCCGACCTCGACCTGGACGATGCGGCGCTGTCGGACATCGACCGGCTGTTCCCGGCGCCGCGCCGCAAGTCGCCGCTCGCGATGAGCTGAGGCCGACGCCGTCCATTTGACGCCGGGGGGCCAGTGCGGCGACACTCGAACCCGCAAGGGGAGTAGCCCCCCGATCAAGCCGCCGTCAACACGGGCGCCGCCGCAGCGGCACCCCGGCACTTGAGCAGCGCACCCGCGCTGTGGGCAAGACCTTCACCCGCCGTGCATCCGCACGGCGTGCACTCATGCAAGGTGAAGGACCATGGAACTCTTCTCTCCCGAATTTTTCTCGGCTTTGATGGCCATCGTGCTGCTCGATCTCGTGCTGGCCGGCGACAACGCGATCGTGATCGGCCTCGCGGCCCGCAACGTGCCGCCCGAGATGCAGCGCCGCGTGATCCTGTGGGGCACGGCCGGCGCGATCGTGATCCGTGCGCTGCTGACGCTGGTCGTCGTGTGGCTGCTGAAGATCCCCGGCTTCCTGCTGGCCGGCGGGCTGGCCCTGGTCTGGATCGCCTGGAACCTGACCAAGGACAGCGACGGCGACGGCCACCACATCAAGCCGGCGTCGAGCGTGCGCGGCGCCATCCAGACCATCGTGATCGCCGATGCGGTGATGGGCGTCGACAACGTGCTGGCCATCGGTGGCGCGGCTCATGGCAGCATGCTGCTGGTGGTGCTGGGCCTGCTGATCAGCATCCCGATCGTCGTTTGGGGCAGCCAGATGATCCTGAAGCTCGTCGACCGCTTCCCGATCATCATCATCCTCGGCGCCGGCGTGCTGGGCTGGACGGCCGCCAAGATGATCAGCAGCGAGCCGCTGATCCGCAGCTGGTTCGAGCACCAGCACCTGGGCCACCTGGTGCTGTACGCGCTGTGCGTGGGCGGCGTCACGCTGCCGGCGCTGTGGCGCCACTGGACCGAGCGCCAGCGCGAGACCAGCCTGCTGGTCGGCATCGTCGTGCTGTGGCTCGGGGTGTTCGACCTGATCGAAGAGGCGATGGGCTGGGAAGACCAGCCGGTCGACACCTGGCAGTGGTGGCACGAAGGCATCGACCTCGCGATGTGGCTGGGCTGGGTGCCGGTGGCGGTGATGGTGCACAAGCTGTGGGAGAAGCGCCATCCGAAGGTGGTCGCGCTGCCGGCGCATACCACGCACCCATGAAAAACGGGGGCCGCGAGGCCCCCGTTTCACGTTGCACGGTCGGGTTCACAGGCGGGTCACGCCCGATACCCACCCGACGAGTTCACCGTCCAGGTACAGCGCACCTTCCGGTGCGCCGGCCTGCGCGTAGAACTCGAGCACCGGCGGCAGCGGCGACTGCGGGATCGCAGGCGGCACGGCCAGGCGCTGGGCCAGTTCGGCGAGCACGGCGCTCGCGGATTTCAGGGCCGCCGCGGCGGTGCGGCGGGCGATCGTGGAGCCGGGATGGCGCGGCGTCACGGCGCGCCACGTCTGGGGCTTCAGGCTGGTCATGATGATGTCCTTCATCGGCAGCGCATGGGCGCTGCGTTGCATTCATGGGCTGTGGCGGAGCTGGTCGAGTTCGCGGCGCAGTGCACGCCCGGCGTCCTGGCGCGAACGGCCACCTTGCTGGTGGCTGCCGGCACGGCGGAAATGGGCGGGCGCCACCAGCGGATTGCGGGGCTTGCGGGCGGTGACAGTGATCTTGGTCATGGGGCGTCTCCTGGTACGTCAAGGGAAAGCAGGGCCAAAAAAAGCACAACGGCCCGGTGCGCGAGGCAATCCGGGCCGTTGGGATGAGCGCGCGTGCGTCGCGGGGCTCAGCCGACAAGCAGACCGGGCGGGGCCCGACGGCCACCTGAACACTGAAACGCCGGCACCGGCAACGCGACACGAACGACAGCGGCGCGGCGGGCAGGGGCAAGCTTCAGTGCGAAGGCGATCAACGTGGGGACTCCGGGTTGAAGGGCGGGGCGTCGCCGTGATCAAGACTGTGCATCACGACTTGCGCAGATGATAAACAATCAATTATCAAATTCAACCCCCTTGTTCAAAGGTGTGGGGACGAATCCACACCCGCAGGGGGCTGTCAGCGCTTCTTCTTGAGCGGTGCGACGCCGGCCTGGGTGCGGGCCCAGAGGTCCTCGGGCGGCGCGGCGGGGCGGGGCGGGGCCGCGGGCGGGCGCTTCGCCGCCGGGGCCGGCGGCGCGGGCAGCGCCGGCTCGGCGGGCGGCATCAGCACCTCGCCGAGCAGGTCGAGCAGCCGCGTGCGGGCGCGCTGCGGGTGGCGCCGGTAGTAAGTCAGCACCAGGCCGACGATGAAGCGTTCGTCGTCGTCCTGCGGCACGTTGCGCAGGGAGTCGTCGGGCTGCGGGGCGGGTGCCGCGGCTGCGGCCGGCGCGCCGTGGACGGCGGCGTCGTGCGGCTGGTCCATCCAGCCGTTCGGCTTGTGGCACAGCACCTCGAACTGCCGCGCGAGCCGTTCGCCGATCTGGCGCGAACGGCTCTTGATCTGGCTCCAGTAGCTCGGCTGGATCTGCAGCCGTTCGGCGAAGCGGCGCTCCAGGCCCCTCAGCGTGGCGGCATCGGGGTGCTTGATGGTGTTGTGGACGAATTCATCGAAAAGCGCCAGCGCGTTGTCAAGGCGGAGCTGGGCCACGTCGCGGGAGCCGGATTGCATGGTCCCGCATGATAAATCTTCGTGCATCTGCAGAAGCAGCCGGGGGCGTCGGCAAAATCACGGTCTTTCCGCGTTCAACCCGATCCACACCATGACGACCCTCGGAACCCCTCTTTCCCCCCAAGCCACCAAGGTGATGCTGCTCGGCAGCGGCGAACTGGGCAAGGAGGTGCTGATCGCGCTGCAGCGCCTGGGCGTCGAGACCATCGCGGTCGACCGCTACGAGAACGCGCCGGGCCAGCAGGTCGCGCACCATGCCCGCACCATCACCATGAGCGACCCGGCGCAGCTGAAGGCGCTGATCGAGGCCGAGCGCCCGCTGCTGGTGGTGCCCGAGATCGAAGCCATCGCGACGCCGATGCTCGAGCAGCTCGAGGCCGCCGGCACCGTGCGCGTGATCCCCACCGCGCGCGCCGCGCGCCTCACGATGGACCGCGAAGGCATCCGCCGCCTCGCCGGCGAGACCCTGGCGCTGCCGACCAGCCCCTACGTCTTCTGTGATTCGCTGGCGCAGCTGCAGGCCGCGATCGACGGCAAGATCGGCTACCCGTGCATCGTCAAGCCGGTGATGAGCAGCTCGGGCAAGGGCCAGAGCAAGATCGACGGTCCGTCCGACGTGCAGGCCGCGTGGGACTACGCGATGGCTGGCGGCCGCGTCAGCCACGGCCGCGTCATCGTCGAGGGCTTCATCGACTTCGACTACGAGATCACGCAGCTGACGGTGCGCGCGCTGGGGGCGGACGGCCAGGTCGAGACGCACTTCTGCGAGCCGATCGGCCATGTGCAGGTCAGCGGCGACTATGTCGAGAGCTGGCAGCCGCACCGCATGACGCCGGCCGCGCTGCAGCGCTCGCGCGACATCGCGAAGGCGGTCACCGACAACCTGGGCGGGCAGGGGCTGTTCGGTGTCGAGCTGTTCGTCAAGGGCGACATGGTGTGGTTCAGCGAGGTCAGCCCGCGCCCGCACGACACCGGCATGGTGACGATGATCACGCAGTGGCAGAACGAGTTCGAGCTGCATGCGCGCGCCATCCTCGGCCTGCCGGTGGACACCACGCTGAAGAGCCCGGGCGCGAGCGCGGTGATCTACGGCGGCGTCGAGGCCCGGGGCATCGTGTTCGACGGCGTGGCCGACGCGATGCGCGTGCCCAACAGCGAGCTGCGCCTGTTCGGCAAGCCGGAGAGCTTCAAGAAGCGCCGCATGGGCGTCGCGCTCGTCCACGACGCCGACGTGGAGGTTGCGCGCACCCAAGCCAAGCTGGCAGCGAGCAAGGTGAAGCCGCGAGCCGTGTAGCCCGGATGGCAATCCGGGGCGGCGGTGCCGGATGAACAACCCGGATTGGCATCCGGGCTACTCGTCGTCTCGAGCCTTGTATTGACTTGTCAACTGGACCTGCGCCGACGGCGGCACCGCCTCGTAGTGGCTCAGCTCCAGCGTATAGCGCCCCTGCCCGCCGGTCATCCCGTTGAGTCGGGCCTGGTAGCCGTTCAGTTCCGACAGCGGCACCAGGCCGTGCACCGTCATGCTGCCCGCCTGCTGGGCGTGCGTGCCGTTCACCTGCCCGCGCTTGGCCGACAGGTCGCCGGTGATGTCGCCCATCGCGAATTCCGGCGCGGTGATCTCCACCTTCACCACCGGCTCCAGCACGATCGGGCCGGCCTTGGTCACCGCGTCGATGAAGGCCTTGCGGCCGGCCGTCACGAAGGCGATCTCCTTCGAGTCGACCGAGTGGTGCTTGCCGTCGTAGACGATGACGCGCACGTCCTTCACCGGGTAGCCGGCGATCACGCCGCTGTCCAGCACCTGGCGCACGCCTTTCTCGACGGCCGGGATGAACTGGCCGGGGATCGTGCCGCCCTTCACCTGGTCGACGAACTCGAAGCCGGCGCCGCGCGCCAGCGGCTCGATGCGCAGGTAGACCTCGCCGAACTGGCCGGCGCCGCCGCTCTGCTTCTTGTGCCGGTGGTGGCCCTCGGCCGGCGTGGTCACCGTCTCGCGGTAGGCGATGCGCGGCGGGCGCGTCAGCACGTCGCACTTGTAGGTCTCGCTCATGCGGTCGAGCAGCGTGCGCAGGTGCAGCTCGCCCAGGCCGTAGACCACCGTCTCGTTGGTGCTGGCCACGTGCTCCACCTTCAGGCACGGATCCTCGTCGACCAGCTTCTGCAGGATCTCCCACATGCGCTGCTCGTCACCGCGGCGCTTCGGCTCGATCGCCAGGCCGTGCACAGGCACCGGGAAGTCGAGCGGCTTCAGGTGCAGGTGGTCGTCCTCGGCCGCGTCGTGCAGCACCGCATCGAAGTGCATCTCGTCGACCTTGGCCACCGCGCACAGGTCGCCCGGCAGGCCGCGCGGCACCTCCACGTGGTCCTTGCCCTGCAGCATGAACAGATGGCCCACCTTGAACGGCTTGCGACCGTCGCCGATGTAGAGCTGGCTGTCGCGCGTGACCGTGCCCTGGTGGATGCGGAAGATGCCCATCTTGCCGACGTACGGATCCACCGTCACCTTGAACACGTGGGCGATCACGTGCAGCGAGGCATCGGGCTGCGCATGCAGTTCCTTCGCGTCCGGCCCCTCGCCCTTGAAGAACTGCGGTGGGTTGCCCTCGGTCGGGTTGGGCAGCAGCTTGTCGATCACGTCCAGCAGCTCGGCCACGCCGGCACCGTTGCGCGCCGAGACGAAGCAGATCGGGATCAGGTGGCCCTCGCGCAGCGCCTGCTCCAGCGGCGCATGCAGCTCGCGCGGGTCGACGTCGCCGTCGTTCAGGTAGCGGTCGACGAACTCGGGGTCGACCTCGACCACCTGCTCGACCAGCGCGCGGTGCGCGAGCGCCACAGAAGAAAAATCCGCCTCGCCGGACGGATTGAAGAAGCAGTCGACCACCTGGGTGCCCTGCGCCGCGGGCAGGTTCAGCGGCAGGCACTCCTTGCCGAAGGCGGTCTGGATCTTCTCGACCAGGCCGGCCAGGTCCAACCCCTGGCCGTCGATCTTGTTGACGATGATCATGCGGCACAGCTCGCGGCGCGCCGCCCACTCCATCATGCGCGTCGTCATCATCTCGATACCGACCTGCGCGTTGATCACGATGGCCGCGGTGTCCACCGCCTCCAGCGCCGTCATCGACTGGCCCACGCAGTCGGCGACCCCGGGCGTGTCGATCAGGTGGATCTGCGATTCGCCATGGCGGAAGTGCATCAGTGCCGAGTTCAGCGAATGCTGCATGCGGCGTTCGAGCGGGTCGAAGTCGCTGACCGTGGAGCCGCGCTCCAGGCTGCCCGGCGCGCCGATGGCGCCGGCCTTGCACAGCAGCGCCTCGGTCAGGCTGGTCTTGCCGGAGGCCGCCTGGCCGACCAGCGCCAGCGTGCGGATCGACGCGATGCCGGGATTCGATGGGCTTGACATGGCACTCTCCTTCCACGCCGGGGGCGCTGATGGGTGAGGGGGCCGAACGAGGTTAGTGGATCGACCCGGCCACGGCAAGCGGGCGCACCCGCGACCGTCCGGGGCCTGCATGGCGATGTCCTACAGCCTGCGGCGGGCTGGGCCGACAGCGCCGGCCTGCCGGGGCGGGCACAGTGGACGGCGCCATACGGCCACAAGGAACCACCATGAAGCCAGCCTCAGCCTCCGGCCCGCCCGATGCGCGGCGCAAGGGCGACACCACCGCACGCCGAGACCGCGACGCCGAACCGCAGTTGCCGCACGAGCGCGACGAATCGACGTCGAAGGACACCCGACCGCGCCCCCGCATCGAACAGGCGCACCGCGACGTCAGCAAGGGCCTGGTCGACACCGACCGCGGCCCGGTGATGGACGCCACCTACAAGCGCCAGAAATAGCCGGCCCTCCTCAGGCTCGCACGATCGCCAGGCCGGCCCTCTCGAAGCCGGCCAGCGCCTTCTTCGGCGCCTGCGGGTCGACGATCAGCCCGGTGGCGGCCTTGCACGGCGCGATCGAGTAGGCCGAGGCGCTGTTCAGCTTCTCGGCCGAGGCCGGCACCCAGGTCTCGGCCGCCTGGGCTATCAGCGCGCGCTTGATGTGGGCCTCTTCGAGGTCGCCGGTGGACAGCCCGGCATCGAGCGAGACGCCGGTGACGCCCATGAAGTACAGGTCGGCGCGGATGCGGCCGATGGCCTCCAGGGCCGCCGCGCCCACCGCCACCACCGAGTGCTTGAACAGCCGCCCGCCGATCAGCACGACCTCGATGCCGGGATGGTCCACCAGCTCGATCGCGATCGTCGGGCTGTGCGTGACGACGGTGGCGCGCAGCGTGCGCGGCAGCTGCCGCGCGAGCTGCTGGCAGGTGGTGCCGCCGTCGATGAACACGATCTGCCCCGGCTGCACCATCGCCGCGCCGGCGCGCGCGATGCCGGCCTTGCCCTCGGGCTCGACCGTGCGTCGCACCGCGAAGTCGGCCACCGCCGCCGATGCGGGCAGCGCACCGCCGTGCACGCGCTGCAGCAGGCCCTCGGCCGCGAGCGCGCGCAGGTCGCGCCGGATGGTGTCCTCCGACAGCCCGAGTTCCTCGCTCAGCGCGGCCGCGACGACCTGCCCCTCCTGTTTCAGGCGCCCGAGGATCAGTTGCTTGCGTTGTTCGGTCAGCATGCGGTGCAGTGTGCACGAAAAATCTTGACATTGCACGAAGTTGCACGAATGATCGCGGTCCCGGAACGACCCGGACAGGATCAGGAGAAGGCCGTGAACGACCGCGTGCGCATCGTCGACGTCAAGCTGCTCAGCGACGACTGGTATGTGCTGAAGAAGACGAGCTTCGACTACCTGCGCCGCGACGGCCGCTGGCAGCGCCAGAGCCGCGAGACCTACGATCGCGGCAACGGCGCGACGATCCTGCTCTACAACCGCGAGCGGCGCACGGTGGTGCTGACGCGCCAGTTCCGCTTCCCGGCCTACGTCAACGGCACGCCCGACGGCATGCTGGTCGAGGCCTGCGCCGGGCTGCTCGACCGCGACGACCCCGCCACCTGCATCCGCCGCGAGACCGAAGAGGAAACCGGCTACCGCATCGCCGACGTGCGCCAGGTGTTCGAGGCCTACATGAGCCCGGGCTCGGTGACCGAGCGGCTGCATTTCTTCGTCGGTGCGTACGAAGCGCGCGACAAGGTCTCGGGCGGCGGCGGCGAGCCGCACGAGGGCGAGGACATCGAGGTGCTGGAGCCCACGCTCGACGAGGCGCTGGCGATGGTCGAGTCGGGCGCGATCCGCGACGGCAAGACCATCATGCTGCTGCAGTACGCCAGGCTGCACCGCCTCGTCGATTGATCAGCCCGCGTCGGACGCCAGGCGCGACACGGGCACCGTGACGCTGCGGTCGATGGTGCCGTCCTTGCCCTGGTCGACGCTGATCGTCGCGAAGCCGTCGGCGACCGCGATGCCGACCCGCGCGTGCGGCAGCGTGATCGTCCAGCCGCCGGCCACCGGCAGTCCCGTGGCCGAGTAGCTCGCGCTGCCCTGCGTGGCAACGGTGTAGCTGAAGGCGCCGTTCGGCAGCGTGGCCGACAGCGTGTGCGTGCCCTCGATCGAACTGCCCTGCAGCACGCCGTTCAGCAGCGTGGCCTGGCGCGTGATGTCGGCGGCGCTGAGCGTGAACACGCTGGTGCGTGCGTTGAAGTGCGTCGTCAGCGACAGGCTGGGCGACGTGAAATGGCTGGCGAGCGCCGTCGTGCCGTTGCCGTCGCTGGTCGACGACACGCTGCGCGCGGTGCTGCCGTCCAGCGTGACGCTGCCGCGCGGCAGCGCGACCGACAGCGCGTTGGCCGTGGACGCGATCGACAGCGTCGTCGCATCGGCCTGCAGCACCGTCATCGACAGCGAGCCGTTGACGGCGGCCGCACCCAGTGCGCCGCGGCAGTCGGTGTAGGCGAGCGTGTAGACCTCGCCGGTGTCGAGCTGGCCGTTCAGCACGCTCGACGCGGTGCCGCCGGTGATGCCCAGCAGCGCGCTGCCGCCGCCGGGGCAGCTGACCGTCACGTCGGCCACCGCGCTGGCGGAGACGCCCTGCGCCGTTTCGTGCCCGCTGGCCGCGGCAGCCTGCGCCGCCACCACCGACTGCGCGGCCAGCACGGCCGTGTCGAATGCCGTCGTGGCGTCGTTGGCGGCCAGCGTCGCGTTGGCGCTGTAGCCGGTGGCGGTATCGGTGCTCAGCACCTCGTCGTCGCCGGACGTGCCGCCGCCCCCGCAGGCGGCCAGCGCGGACAGCGCCAGGACGGACAGCAGGGTGCGGGGGATCGGTGCGTGGCGCATGGGAACTCCTCGGGAAGTGGATGGTGCCCATTGAACGCGCCGCGGCCGTGCGCGGCGACCACGTTGCACGACGAAATGCGACAGTGTTGAAACGTCTCAGCGCAGCGTCACGCGCACGCGGTGCACGCCGGCCTCGCGCTCGAACGACAGCTCGCCGCCCAGGCGCGCGACCACCTGGCGCACGATCGCGAGGCCCAGGCCGGCGCCAGGCCGGGCGCGGCTGGTGTCGCCGCGTGCGAAGGCGTCCTGCAGGCGGGCGGCGTCATCGGGCGCCATGCCGTCGCCGGCATCCTCGACCGTGATCCAGGTGCCCGCCGGCGAGGTGCCCAGCCGCACCTGCACCGGCGCGCGGCCGTGCTTGAACGCGTTGTCGACCAGGTTGGCCAGCAGCCGCTCGACCAGCAGCCGGTTGGCGCGCGGGCGCGGCAGCGTGGCCGGCGCATCGAGGCTCAACGCGGGGTGCTCGAAACCGGCGACCACCTGGCGCGCGACGGCGGCCAGGTCCACCGTCTCGTCGCAGGCCAGTTCGCCGGAGCGCACGAAGTCGAGGAAGCTCTCGATCAGGCGGTCGGCATCCTGCACGTTGCGCACGATGCTGGCGCGCCGCGCCTGGGTGTCGGCGGTGTCGGGCAGCAGCTCGGCGGCCATGCGGATGCGGCCCAGCGGACTGCGCAGGTCGTGCGAGACGCCGGCCAGCAGCACGGCGCGTTCGCGCTCGTGGCGTTCCAGCCGCGCGAGCAGGTCGGTGTACGCCTCGTCGATGGCGGCGACCTCGGGCGACGACGCCGGCGGGGCCACGGCCGTCGGGACCGGCCGACCCGGTGTGTGCAACTGCATGCGCTCGCGCAGCCGCTCCAGCGGCTGCGTGAGGCGCCGGGTGAAGCGCCAGCTCACGGCGGCGACCAGCACGCTGGTGATCGCGAGGGCGAGCAGCGTGCGCGCCGACCAGGCCGGCACGACCACCTGGCCGCGCACGCCCAGCCACTTCGCCGCGTGCCCGGGCGGCGCCACGTGCAGCCACACCATCGGCTCGCGCTCGCCGACACCCAGCCGCACCTCGTCGACGGGCACGCCGCGCGACTGCAGTGCCTGGCGCAGCGCGACGAAGCGCGGCGCGTGCTGCGCGGTGCGGCGCGCGTTCGGCGGCGCCTCGTCGCGCTGCAGCACCGGCATGGCATCGGGCGTCGGCGGCGCCAGCCCTGCGGCGGCGGCCAGGTGCGGTGCCCAGCGCTCGGCGTACAACACCGCGACGGTCACGTTGCGCTCGATGTAGAACAGCAGCCCGAACACCAGCCCGAGCGCCAACACCAGGCCCAGCTGGGCCACCAGCAGGCGCGTGAACAGGCTGTCGAAGCGCGGCATCAGCCGCGCGGCACGAAGACGTAGCCTTCGCCGCGGATGGTGTCGATCCATTCGCTGCCCGGCGCGGCCTCGGCCAGCTTGCGGCGCAGCCGCGCGACCTGCACGTCGACGGTGCGGTCGAGCGGCTTGTAGCCGCCGCTTTGCACGGCATCGCTCAGCTGCTCGCGCGTCAAGGGCTGGCCCGGCGTGCGCGCCAGCGCCGTCAGCAGCTTGTATTCGACGCTGGTCAGCGCGATTGCCGCGCTGCCGACCCGCACCTCGCGTTTCAGCAGGTCGATCGTCAGCCCGTCGAAGCGCAGCTGCGGGGCCTCGGCGCGGCCCGGTGCCTGGCGGCGCAGCAGCGCGCGCACGCGGGCCACCAGCTCGCGCGGCTCGAAGGGCTTGGGCAGGTAGTCGTCGGCGCCGATCTCCAGCCCGAGCACGCGGTCCATCGGGTCGCCGCGCGCCGTCAGCATCACGATGCCCAGGCCCGGGTGCGCGGCACGCCAGCGGCGGCAGACGTCGAAGCCGTTCGCATCGGGCAGCATCACGTCCAGCAGCACCGCGTCGGGCCGGCCCTGCGCGATCGCGCGTTCGCCGTCGCCGGCGGTCAGCACGGCGTGCACGGTCCAGCCTTCGCGTTCGAGCAGTTCGCACACCATGCCCGACAGCTCGGCATCGTCGTCGACCATCAACACCAGCGGCTTCATGGAGCGGCAGTCTACGGGGCCACCGGCACGGCGGTTCGAACATTTCAAGGCTGTCGCAAATCGTCACCGGCGCGGCGTGACGGCGTGGGGTTTCGGCGCTTCAATCCGCCATCCCTGCTTCGGAGAACACGATGAAGACCTTGACGATCCTGCTGTCGCTGCTCGTGCTGGCCGGCACGGCCGCGGCCCGCGACGCCAACCCGATGGCCCAGGCCTGCAAGGCCGACCATGCGAAGTTCTGCAAGTCGGTGCAACCCGGCGGCGGGCGCATCGTCGAGTGCCTGAAGTCGCACGAGGCCGAGCTGGCGCCGGCCTGCAAGACCGCGCTGGACACCGCCTCCACCTGCGGCCCGGAACTCAAGAGGATCTGCGGCGATGCCAAGGGCAGCGCGATGCGCGATTGCGTGAAGGCGCATGCCGGCGAGTTCAGCGAGGCCTGCCGGGCGACGCTGCCCAGGCGCTGAGCCATGCCGGGTTCGAACTGCCGCTCTTGAGTGAATATTGCCCTCGCCGGGCGCGACCCCTTCCCCTACCATCCGCGCACAAGGATGTGAGGGGATCAGGGAATGAGTTCACCGACCAAGGCGCAGCCGTCGACGCTGGTCGCCAAGCTGGCCAGGCCCACCGCCGCGTACAAGCGCCATGCCTGGCTCGCCGTCGCCGCGCTGGCCGGCTTCATGCTGCTCTACCTGGGCCTGGCCGGCTGGTTCCTGTTCACCGCGTGGCGGCTCACGGTCGGCGCCGAGGCCGCCTTCTGGGGCTGGGTCGTCGGCGGCTGCGCGGCCTTCCTCGCGGTGTTCATGCTGAAGGCGATCTTCTTCGTCAAGCAGGGTTCGCAGGACAACACCGTCGAGGTCACCGCGGCGCAGCAGCCGCGGCTGTTCGAGTTCCTCCACAAGCTGGCCGACCGGGCCGGCGCGCCGCGCCCGCACAAGGTGTTCCTGTCGGCGCGCGTCAATGCCGCGGTGTTCTACGACCTGTCGGTGCTGAACCTGGTGCTGCCGTCGCGCAAGAACCTGGAGATCGGCCTCGGCCTCGTCAACGCCGTCACGCTGGGCGAGATGCGCGCGGTGCTGGCGCACGAATTCGGCCATTTCGCGCAGAAATCGATGGCGGTGGGCCGCTGGGTCTACGTGGCGCAGCAGATCGCCGGCCACCTGGTGGCGCGGCGCGACAAGCTCGACGGCTTCCTCGACACGCTGTCGCGCTTCGACGTGCGCGTCGCCTGGGTTGGCTGGTTGCTCGGCGTCATCGTGTGGGCCATCCGTTCGCTGGTCGACAGCGCGTTCTCGCTGGTGCTGCTGGTGCAGCGCGCGCTGTCGCGCGAGATGGAGATGCAGGCCGACCTGGTGGCCGTGTCGCTGACCGGCAGCGATGCGCTGATCCACGCGCTGCACAAGCTGCAGGCGGCCGACGACGCCTGGGACCGCACGCTCGGCTTCGTCGGCGGCGAGCACGCCAGGGAGCGCATCACGCGCGATGCGTTCGCGATCCAGTCGCGCGTGATGCAGCGCATGGGCCAGGTGCTGAACGACCCGCAATACCACCGCGTGCCGCCGCTGCCGGCCGAGCAGCCGCAGCAGCACCGCCTGTTCAAGGCCGAGCTGGCGCAGCCGCCGCGCATGTGGCTCACGCATCCGCTGAACCACGAGCGCGAGGCGAATGCGAAGCGGCACTACATTGCCGCACCCATCGACGACCGCAGCGCCTGGGAGCTGTTCGACGACGCTGCCGCGGTGCGCGAGCGCGTCACCGCGCAACTGATCGGCGACACCCGGCTGTCGCCGCTGCCGATCGAGGACTCGCTGCAGGCGCTGGACGAGCAGTTCGCGCGCGAAAGCCTGCAGGGCCGCTACCGCGGCGTCTACCTCGGCCGCTCCGTCACGCGCAGCGCCGCCAGCGCGGCCGAGCTGGTCGACCCCCGCGCCACCCCGTCCGGCCTGGCCGGCCTGTACCCGGAGTCGCTGCTGGGCGACGTCGAGCGGCTGCGCAACCTCGAGCGCGAACTGAGCCAGTTGCGCGCGCTGAAGACCGGTGCGCTGAGCGCGCCCGGCGGCCTGATCCGCCACCGCGACCGCACGCTGAAGAAGAAGGACCTGCCGCAACTGGTCGCCGGCGTCGAGCGCGAGCTGCGCCAGGTGGAGCAGCGGCTGCTCGACCATGACAAGGCCTGCCGCAGCGCGCACCGTGCCGCGGCACGCCAGGTCGGCGGCGGCTGGGAGGCCTGCCTCGACGGCCTGCTCGCGCTGCTGCACTACGCCGACCACGGCGAAGCCAACCTGCGCGATGCGCAGGGCCGGCTGGCCAACGCGTGGCAGGTGGAAAGCGCGACGCGCCGCGTCGGCAAGGCCGGTGTCACGCGGCTGGTGATCGTCGCCAACGAGCTGCATGCGGCGCTGCACCGGCTCTCGGAGCAGCGCGATTCGGTGGTGCTCGATGCGGCCGTCCGCGAGAAGCTCGGCGTCGCGAGCTGGAGCGAGTTGCTCGGCGAGTTCAAGCTGCCGCCGGCCACCAGCGACAAGCTCGGCGACTGGCTGGGCGTGGTCGACAGCTGGGTCGACCAGCTCGCCGGCGCCTGCAGCCGGCTGCGCTCGCAGGCACTCGACCAGCTGCTGCGCACCGAGGCGCTGCTGGCGCGGCGCGTGCGCGGCGAGGCCGTGCCCGAGCTGGCCGACACCGCGCCCGAACCGTCGCAGGTGCCACCGGCCTACGACACGCTGCTGCCCGGGCGCGAACGCGAACGGCAGACCCGCCTCGGCTGGCTGGCGCGCTTCCAGACCGCCGACGGCGTCGTGCCGGCGCTGGCCCGCCTGGGCGTGGCCGGCGGCATCATCGCCGCGGTGCTGGGCCTGGGTGGCACGGTCGGCGATGCGAGCATCGTGGTCTACAACGGGCTGGGCACGCCGGTGCAGGTGGCGTTCGACAAGCGCCAGCTCAGCGTCCCGCCGATGGGCAGCACGCGCTTCACGGTGCCGGCCGGTGCGATGCACCGCATCGAGACGCGCACGCCGCAGGGCGTGCTGATCGAGGCCTTCGATGCCGATGCGAAGGGCGCCTTCGGCAGCTTCGTCTACAACGTCGCGTCGGCCGCGCCGCTGGTCGAGTGGACCGCGGTGTACGGCCGCACGCAGCCGGTCCCGGAGCGCATGCTGGGCACGCCGCGCTGGTCGACGACCGACGTGCAGCACGTGTTCGAGCAGCCGCCGCGCAGCATCAGCACCAAGGGCGGCGGCGGCACGCGCACCGTGCTGCAGGGCCTGGCCGACCTGCGGCCGGACCGGCAGCTCGACGCGCTGGCGAACGACGCGCAGCGCGCCCAGCTGATCGCGACCCACCTGCGCTGGGACGCCACCGGCAGCGGCACCACGCTGCAGTGGCTGACGATGGTCGATGGCGACCCGGCGCGGCTGGCGCTGCTGCAGGCACGCCTGAAGGCCGCGCCCGACGACGTGATGCTGCTGCGCGCCGAGCAGGACGGCACGCAGGGGGCGGCACACGAGCAGGTGTGCGCGCGCCATGTCGCCGCCAGCCGGGCCGCGCCCGAGAATCCCGGCCTGCGCTATGCCGCGGTGCGCTGCGACACCGACAGCCCGCAGAAGTGGCAGGCCTTTATCGAGGGCCACCAGCGCTGGCCGGCGCATGCCTGGATGGGCTATGCCGCCGCCTATGCCGAGCTCGACCTGGGCCGGCTGGAGGCCGGGCTGGCCGCGCTCGCCGAGGCGCGCGCCCGGCTGCCGGCGCTGGCCGAGTACATCGCCATCGACGAGGCGCGGCTGCGGCGCTTCCTGAAGCAGGACGGGGCCGGCCCGATGGGCGAACTGCAGCGTGCATCGCCATCCCTGCGCGTGCGCCTGGCGCTCGAATCCGGCACGCCGCTGACCGACGAGCCGATGCCGACCGAGTACGCCGAGCTGTCGCGCGGGCGCATCGACGTCGCGCTGCGCAGCGCCGCCGCGTCGCGCGAACGCGAGACGCGGCTGCTGTGGCTGGCCGCCGGCTCCGATGGCGCCGACGCCGCCGTCGTCGCGCGCGCGCTGGCACTCCCGCATGGCGCCGATGCCGGCAGCGTGTGGATCGGCGCGGCGGTGGCGGCGCGGGCCGGGCAGGACATCGCGCCGTTCGTCGCCGGCGTCGCACGCCATGCACCGACCGATGCGGCATTGCTGCGGGTGTTCATCGAGCAGTTGCAGAAGACGCGCGACGTCGCGGTGGCCGAGCGCGTGCTGGCCGAGATGTCGTTCCAGGCCCGCATGCAGGCCTATGCGGCGGGCGTCGTGCTGCTGGGCCGCGAGGCGCCGGCGGCCTGGCGCGATGCGGCGCGGCGCTTGCTGTTCGCCGACGAGCGGCCGTACTTCTCCTGATCCCGCGTCACTTCGCGGACCAGTTCGATGAAGGCCCGCAGCCCCGCCGGCACGTGCCGCCGCGTCGGGTAGTACAGGCAGATGCCGCCGAAGGGCGGCGTCCAGTCGTCGAGCATGCGCACCAGCCGGCCGGCAGCGAGGTCGGCGCCGACGTGCATCTCGGCCAGGTAGCCGATGCCGACGCCGGCGCGCACTGCCTCCAGCATCAGCGACGGCTCGTCCAGCGTCACCGGCCCCGGCACGTCGAGCGTCAGCGACTCGCCGTGGCGCTCGAACTCCCAGCGGTAGCGCACGCCGCTCGCCAGGCGCCAGCGGATGCAGCGATGCCGCATCAGGTCCGTCGGCAGGGCCGGCGTGCCGTGCGCGGCCAGGTAGTCCGGCGTGGCCACCACCGCCATGCGCATGGGGCCGCCCATCGGAACCGCGATCATGTCGCGCGGCACCGTGTCGGCCAGCCGGATGCCGGCGTCGTAGCCCTCGGCGACGATGTCGATCAGCCGCCCTTCGGTCACCAGGTCGACCTCCATCTGCGGGTAGCGCCGCATGAACTCCAGCACGATCGGCGCGAACACGATGCGCGCGGCGCCGGCCGAGGTGTTCAGCCGCAGCGTGCCGGCCGGCGTGTCGCGCAGGCTGTTGACGGCCTCCATCGCGCCGCGGATGTCCGACAGCGCCGGGGCGACGCGCCCGACGAACTGCTCGCCGGCCTCGGACAAGGCCACGCTGCGCGTCGTGCGGTTGAACAGCCGCACGCCCAGCCGCGCCTCCAGCCCGGCCACCGCGCTGCTGAGGGCCGAGGTCGACATGCCCAGCTCGCCGGCCGCGGCGCGGAAGCTGCCGTGCCGCGCGACAGCCAGCACGGCTTCCAGTTCGACCAGGCCGGATCGGTGCATTGTCCTGATTCTCGAAACGAGTCGTGAGGTTTGGTGCAGCTTATCAAATCAATGCCGGGCACCTAGATTCGACGGGAACGTTTCCAGAAAGGACATTCCCATGCACGACATCACCCAGCTCTACATCGATGGCGCCTTCGTGGCCTCGCACGGCCAGGAGCGTTTCGACCTCTTCAACCCGGCCACCGAGGCCCGCATCGGCCAGGTCACGCTCGGCGATGCCGAGGACGCGAGGCGCGCGATCGCCGCGGCCCGGCGTGCGCTGCCGGCCATGGCGCGCACGGGCAAGGGCGAACGCATCGCGATGCTCCAGCGCCTGCACCAGGCCGTGCTGGCCCGCGCCGACGACATCCGCGACGCGACCATCCTGGAGTACGGCGGGCCGGTGTCGCGGGCCCGGTGGGGTGCGCAGTACGCCGCCGAGTCCTTCCTGCTGGCCGCCCGGACGCTGGAGGCCCACGCGTTCACGCGCCGCATCGGCAGCGCCGAGGTGGTGATGGAGCCGGTCGGCGTGGTCGGGCTGATCACGCCCTGGAACGCCAATGCCGGCTTCATCTGCAACAAGCTCGCGACCGCGATTGCCGCCGGCTGTACCGCGGTGATCAAGCCCAGCGAGATGAGCGCGATCCAGACCCAGGTCGTCACCGAGGCGCTGCACGCCGCCGGCCTGCCGCCGGGCGTGTTCAACATCGTCAATGGCCGCGGCGACGTGGTCGGCGCCGAGATCAGCACGCACCCCGACGTCGCGAAGATCTCGTTCACCGGCTCCACCGCAGTCGGCAAGGCCATCCTGCGCGCCGGTGCCGACACGATGAAGCGCGTGACGCTGGAGCTGGGCGGCAAGTCGCCGACGCTGATCCTCGGCGATGCCGAGATCGGCGCGGCGGTGAAGATCGCCGTCGCGGCCGGCTTCATCAACAGCGGGCAGGCCTGCATTGCCGGCACGCGCATCCTGGTGCCGCAGGCGCGGCTGGACGACTACGCGCAGCGCCTGGGCGAGGCCATCGCGCAGGTGAAGGTCGGCGACCCGGCCGATCCGGCCACCGAGATCGGCCCGATGGTCAGCCGCAAGCAGTTCGAGCGCGTGCAGCGCTACATCGGCCTCGGCATCGAGGAAGGCGCGCGGCTGGTGACCGGTGGCCTGGGCCGGCCCGAAGGGCTGGAGGCCGGCTGGTTCATCCGCCCGACACTGTTCGCCGGCGTGCGCAACGACATGGCCGTCGCGCGCGACGAGATCTTCGGCCCGGTGCTGGTGCTGATCGGCTACCGCGACGAGGAGGATGCCATCGCGATCGCCAACGACACGGTGTACGGCCTGCAGGCCAGCGTGGTCTCGGCCGACCCGGTGCGGGCGCGCGCGGTGGCGGCGCGCCTGCAGGCCGGGCGGGTGCTGATCAACGGGCTGCACCACGAGCCGCTGGCGCCTTTCGGCGGCTTCAAGCAGTCGGGCCTGGGGCGCGAGTTCGGCGCCTTCGGGCTCGAGGCCTACCTCGAGCCGAAGAGCATCCTCGCCGGGCCCTGATCAGGCCTTGCGGTTCAGCAGGCTGAAGCCGTGGCTCCAGTGGTTGTTGCTGAACCCGTAGCGGATCCACAGCATCGCGAGCGACTCCAGCAGCCGGGCCTGCTCGATGCCGCCCAGGTCGATCGCGCTGCGCCAGCCGAAGCTGCTCAGGATCGCGGCGACCTGGGCCTTTGCCTCGGCGGCGTCGCCGGCGATGAACATGTCGGGTTCACCGTCCGGCAGCTTCGGATGGACCATGTGCGAGGCCGCGATGATGTTGAAGGCCTTGACGACGCGCGATTGCGGCAGCAGCCGCTGCACGGTCTCGCCGGCCGAGTCGGTGAAGCCCACGGCCAGCGCCGGCTGGCCCGAGCTGAAGTCGACCGGGTTGCTGGCGTCGATGACGGTCTTGTCGGCCAGCGCATCGGCCAGCGCCGGCGTCAATGCGGCTTTCAATGCGCCCCAGGGCAGCGCGATCACGGCCAGGTCGGCCCGGCGCGCCGCGTCGACGTGGCTGGCTGCCGTGCTGCCGGGTGCGGCGGCCAGCGCGGCACGGGTTTTCTCGCCGCCGGTGTCGCGGCTGCCGAAGACCACGCGGTCGCCGCGCTCGGTGAACCCCTTCGCGAGGGTGGTGCCGACGACGCCGTTGCCCAGGATGGCGATGGTGGAAGAACTCATTTCAGACTCCAGTCCGGTTGCGATGGGATGGATTCTGGGAACCGGACGTCCGCAACGTAAGATCACAGCTGGTTGTCGAACTCATAACCTGGAGTTGCGAATGGATGCGGCGCAGCGGGTCCCGGCCATCCTGTCCTTCGTGCAGACGGCCGACCGCGGCAGCTTTGCCGCGGCGGCGCGCGCGCTCGGCATCTCGGGTGCGGCGGTCAGCAAGAACGTGGCCTCGCTGGAGGCGGCGCTCGGCGTGCGCCTGCTCAACCGCACGACGCGCACGCAGCGGCTGACGACCGAGGGCGAGGCCTTTCTCGAACGGGCGCGCACCGCGATCGATGCGCTCGACGCCGCGGTGGATGCGGTGGCGGCGCAGCGGGCCGAGCCGAGCGGGCGGGTGCGCATCTCGTGCCCCAGCAACTACGGCCAGCACTTCCTGCTGCCGCTGATGCCGGGGCTGCGGCGGCGCTATCCGGGCGTCACGGTGGAGCTGGATTTCGACGACCGGCGCGTCGACCTGATCGCGCAGGGCTACGACCTGGCGCTGCGCGGCGGCCACAGCACCGATTCGAGCCTGGTGTCGCGGCCGGTCGGGCGGCTGGAGATGGTGCTGGTGGCGACGCCGGCCTACCTGGCGCGCCGCGGCGTGCCGCGCAGCGAGGCGGAGCTGGCATCGCACGACGTGGTGACGCTGCGCTTCCTGAGCGGGCAGGTGGCGCCATGGGCCTTCCACCGGCCGGGTGGCGGCACCGTCGACCAGTGGCCTCAGCACGCGGTGCTGGCGGTGTCGCCGTTCGCGGCGGTGGAAGCGGCGCGCATGGACCTGGGGGTCGTGCAGGTCGGGCTGCCGCAGGCCTGGCCGCATTTGCGCTCGGGAGAGTTGAAGGCGCTGCTGGTCGACGAGCACGCGCCGGGGCTGCGCGAACTCGCGCTGCACTACCCGCACCGGGCGCTGATCGCGCCGCGCGTGCGCGCGACGGTCGACCACCTGGTGGAGCAGATGACGGCGAACGAGGCCTTGCAGGTGACCCGCGCCGACGTCAGGCCCTACGCCGCGTAGCCCGGATGCCCATTCGGGATGTGTCGGACGAACCCCGGATTGGCATCCGGGCTACTGGAATGCCACTTCCGCGAAGCTGCGCAGCTTGCGGCTGTGCAGCTGGTCCACGGTCTGCGCGCGCAGCAACTCCACCGCCCGCATGCCGATGCGCAGATGCTGGTCGACCCGCTCGCGGTAGAAGTGGTTGGCCATCCCCGGCAGCTTGATCTCGCCGTGCAGCGGCTTGTCGCTCACGCACAGCAAGGTGCCGTACGGCACGCGGAAGCGGAAGCCGTTGGCCGCGATCGTCGCGCTCTCCATGTCGAGCGCCACCGCGCGGCTCTGGCTGAAGCGCCGCTCCGGCGTGCGCTGCGGCAGCAGCTCCCAGTTGCGGTTGTCGGTCGACGCCACCGTGCCGGTGCGCAGGATGCGCTTGAGCTCGTAGCCGGTCAGCTGCGTGATGTCGGCCACGGCCGTCTGCAGCGCCACCTGGATCTCGGCCAGCGGCGGGATCGGCACCCACAGCGGCAGGTCTTCGTCCAGCACGTGGTCCTCGCGCACGTAGCCGTGCGCCAGCACATAGTCGCCCAGCGCCTGCGTGTTGCGCAGCCCGGCGCAGTGGCCCAGCATGATCCACGCATGCGGGCGCAGCACCGCGATGTGGTCGGTGATGGTCTTCGCGTTGGCCGGGCCGACGCCGATGTTGACCATCGTGATGCCGGCGCCGTCGGCGCGCACCAGATGGTAGGCCGGCATCTGCGGCAGGCGCGGCGGGATCGAGCCCAGCTCGTCGCCGGGGCGGTGCGCCGTGCCGGTGCGCCGCGTGATCACGTTGCCCGGCTCGACGAACGCGAGGTACTCGTTGTCGGGGTCGGCCATCGCCTCGTGCCCCAGGCGCACGAACTCGTCGATGTAGAACTGGTAGTTGGTGAACAGCACGAAGTTCTGGAAGTGCTCGGGCGCGGTGCCGGTGTAGTGGCGCAGCCGGTGCAGCGAGTAGTCGACGCGCGGCGCGGTGAACAGCGACAGCGGGTGCGACTGGCCCGGCGGCGTCTCGTAGGTGCCGTTGGCGATCGCGTCGTCCATCGCGGCCAGGTCGGGCAGGTCGAACAGGTCGCGCATCAGCAGCCGCCGCTCCGGGCTCAGGCTGCCTTCCAGGTGATCGTGCTCGGCCAGCGAGAAGTGCACCGGGATCGGCTGCGCGCTCAGGCCCACCTCGAGCGCGACGTTGTGGTTCTTCAGCAGCAGGCGGAACTGATCGAGGTAGTAGCCCTGGAACAGGTCCGGGCGCGTCAGCGTGGTCTCGTAGGTGCCGGGGCCGGCGACGAAGCCGTAGCTCAGGCGCGAGTCGGCGCGCGCGACGGTGTCGGTGTGCACGCGCACGAAGGGGTAGCAGGCGCGCACGTGCTGGCCGAGCTCGGCGCCGCCGACGAAACCGTGCAGCGCATTGCGCAGGTGGGCCAGGCTCTGGTCGTAGATGGCCTGCACATGGGCGAGGGCGGCCACCGGGTCGGTGAAGCGCGCGGTGGCGACGGGGGCGGGCAGCGAGCTGGGAGCAAGGGACATGGGGGTTCCTGGAGCCGTTCGTGACTATTCTCGCGCGCCGCCGCAGCCGGCGGACATCCCGGCTTCCTACAATTCGGGGCATTCAAGACATTCGAGGAGGACGCTCATGCCCATCGCAGGCCTCGGGCTGCACATCGTCATTGCCCTGTTCTTCGCCGTGCACGCGGTGCGCAGCCGGCAGCAGACCTACTGGCTGTTCGTGCTGTTCTCGTTCCCGCTGCTCGGCAGCATCGTCTACTTCCTGGCGATCTACCTGCCCGATTCGCGCCTCGAGCGCGGCGCGCGCAAGGCCATCGTCGCCGCGGTGAAGTCGCTGGACCCGACGCGCGAGCTGCGCGAAGCGCGTGCCGCGTTCGAGTACACGCCGACCGCGCAGAACCAGATGCGGCTGGCGGCCGCGCTGTTCGACGCCGGCGAGTTCGACGAATCGGCGCAGACCTGGGAGGCCTGCCTGAAGGGACCGTTCGCGACCGACCTGGAGATCCGCCGCGGCGCCGCCCGCGCCCACTTCGCGCGCGAGCGCCCGCTGGAGGCCCTCAGCCACCTGCAGGTCATCCGCCAGCAGGACCCGGCCTTCCGCGACGAGGAGATCTCGCTGCTGCTCGCCCGCTCGCTGGCCGCGGCCGGCCGCCACGGCGAGGCGCGCGAGGCCTTCGAGGCCACCGTCGCCCGCTTCGGCAGCTTCGAGGCTCGCGCCGAGTTCGCGATCTGGGCGCTGGCGCAGCGCGAGACCGAGCTCGCGGCCCGCCTGCAGGCCGAGATCGAGCGTGCCGCCGAGCGCTGGAACCGCCACACCCGCGAGCTGAACGATGCCGTGCTGCGCCGCCTGCGCATCGCCGGCGAGCAGGCGCGAAAGCCTTCGTCCTGATTTAGGAAACGTTTGTTCTACAATTCGGCGCCATGGACCCTGGTGCCGGATTGAAACTGCCTGCGCGCGGCCGCCCGCGCCTGTTCGACCTCGACGAGGCGCTCGGCCACGCGGTGCGCGTGTTCAGCGAGCGCGGCTACCACGGCACCTCGATCAGCGAGCTGGGCAGTGCGATGGGGCTGACTGCCGGCAGCCTCTACAAGGCGTTTGCCGACAAGCGCGCGGTGTTCCTCGCGGCGCTGGAACACTACGGCCGCGACCGCAGTGCCGCGCTCGACGAGGCACTGGCTGCAGCGGGAAACGGGCGCGATGCGGTGCGCGCGGCGCTCGATTTCTATGCCGGCGCGTCGCACGGGCGACGCGGCCGCGAAGGCTGCCTGGTCGTCGGCACGGCGACCGAGCTGGCCGCGCTCGATCCGGAGATCTCCACGCGGGTCGTCGCCGCGCTGCGCCGCCGCGAGGCGCTGCTCGCCGAACTGCTGCAGCGCGGCCAGGCCGACGGCTCGCTGCCGGCGACGCTGGACGTGAAGGCCACCGCGCGCTTCCTGCTGTGCCTGCTGCAAGGGCTGCGCGTGGTCGGCAAGACCTCGCCGACGCGCGCCGACACCGAGGCCGTCGTCGATGTCGCGATGGCCGCACTGAAGTGAACCGATGAACGAGCCCTCTTTGTCCACCCCTGCCGTCCCTCCCGTCCTGCCCGCCTGGCTGGTGCTGCTGATGGCCACCGCCTGCGGCCTGATCGCCGCCAACTTGTACTACGCGCAACCGCTGATCGGCCTGATCGGGCCGGCGCTGTCCATCCCGCCGGCGGCGGCCAGCCTGATCGTCACGCTGACGCAGATCGGCTACTGCGCCGGCCTGGTGCTGCTGGTGCCGCTGGGCGACCTGCTGGAGAACCGCCGGCTCGTGGTCGTCGCGACGCTGTCGGCCGCGATCGCGCTGACGGTGGCCGCGACGGCGCCGAGCGCCTCGTGGTTCCTGTTCGCATCGCTGCTGATCGGGCTCGGCTCGGTGGCGGTGCAGATGCTGGTGCCGATCGCGGCCCACCTGGCGACCGATGCCAACCGCGGCCGCATCGTCGGCAACGTGATGAGCGGGCTGCTGACCGGCATCATGCTGGCGCGGCCGGTGTCCAGCCTGGTGGCGGGCAGCTTCGGCTGGCGCACCGTGTTCGGCGCGTCGGCCGTGCTGATGCTGCTGCTCGCGGCGGTGCTGTGGCGGCTGCTGCCGCAGCGCCGGCCGGCGGCCGCGACGCGCTACCCGGCGCTGATCGCGTCGCTGTGGACCTTGCTGCGCGACACGCCGCTGCTGCGCCGCCGCGCGGCCTACCAGGCGGCGCTGTTCGCATCGTTCAGCCTGTTCTGGACAGCCGTGCCGCTGGTGCTGGCCAGCCCGCGCTTCGGGCTGACGCCGCATGGCATCGCGTGGTTCGCGCTGGCCGGCGTGGCTGGCAGCCTGGCGGCGCCGGTGGCGGGCCGGCTCGCCGACCAGGGCCGCACCTACGTGGCGACGGGTGCTGCGCTGGCGCTCGTGGCCGCGGCGTTCGCGATGGCCTGGGCCGGCGGGGCGTGGTCGCTGGCCCTGCTGCTCGCGGCCGGCATCGTGCTCGACCTGGGCGTGCAGGCCAACCTGGTGCTCGGCCAGCGCGCGATCTACGCACTGGGCGCGCACGCCCGCAGCCGGCTGAACGGGCTCTACATGGCGATCTTCTTCGCCGGCGGCGCACTCGGCTCGGCGGTGGCCAGCGCCGCGTGGACGCATGGCGGCTGGCCGGCGGTGTGTGCAGTCGGGCTGCTGTTCCCGACCGCAGCCTTGTTGCTGTACGCGACCGAGCGGCGCGCCTGCGCGATCTCGGCCGGGTTCAGGTAGAAGGCGCTGCGGGTCTCCAGGGAGGCCTTGTCTTTCAGGTTCGTTCGAGGATGGTGGCGATGCCCTGGCCGCCGCCGATGCATTGGGTCGCGAGCGCGAAGCGCCCCTGTTCCCGCTGCAGCAGCGCGGCCGCCTTGCCGGTGATGCGCGCGCCGGTGGCGCCCAGCGGATGGCCGATCGCGAGACCCCCGCCGTCGAGGTTGATGCGCGCCGGGTCGAGCCCGAGATCGCGGATGCAGGCCAGCGCCTGCGACGAGAAGGCCTCGTTGATCTCGACCACGTCCAGGTCGGTCACCGTCAGCCCGGCACGCGCCAGCGCCTTGCGCGTGGCCGGGATCGGGCCGATGCCCATCACCGCCGGGTCGACGCCGACGCTCGCGAACGACCGGATGCGCGCCAGCGGTTGCAGCCGGTGTTGCTGGGCGAAGCGGTCGCTCGTCACCAGCACCGCCGCAGCGCCGTCGGTCAGCGGCGATGAGGTGCCCGCCGTCACGACGCCATCGGGGCGGAAGGCCGGGCGCAGCGACGCCAGCGCCTCCAGCGAGGTGCCCGGACGGATGCAGCCGTCGGCATCGACGGTGACGCCGGCGTCGGTGGTGACCGGCACGATCTCGGCCGCCAGCCGGCCCTGCTCGCGCGCGGCCGCGGCCTTGCGGTGCGATTGCAGCGCCAGCAGTTCCTGGTCGGCGCGGCTGACGTCCCAGCGCGCCGCGACGTTCTCGGCCGTCTCGCCCATCGAGATGTAGGCGTCGGTGTCCTGCGCCAGTTGGGGGTGGGGCGAGAAGTTGAAGCCGCCCTGCGGCACCATCGTCATCGATTCGACGCCGACGCACAGGAAGGCGTCGCCCATGCCGGCCTCGATCTGCGCCGCGGCGATGTGCACCGCCTGCATCGACGAGCCGCAGAAGCGGTTCACCGTCATGCCCGGCACCGCATGCGGCAGGCCGGCCAGCAGGCCGACGATGCGCGCCAGGTTGTTGCCCTGGGCCGCCTCGGGATAGGCGCAGCCGAGGATCACGTCCTCCAGCAGGGCAGGGTCCAGGTCGGTGCGCGCAAGCAGCCCGCGCACCACCTGCGCGGCCAGCGTGTCCGGCCGCATGCCGGCCAGCGCCCCCTTGTTCGCGAAGTGGAACGGCGAACGCGCATAGGCGGTGATCACGGCTTTCATCGACGGCTCCTTGGGTGTTGATTAAATGACGATCGTCATGAATTAAATTATATGACGCACGTCATTTATGATGTCAAGCCTGTTGGACGAGAAGGGATTCACGATGCGAGTCAGCCGCGAGCAAGCCACCCGGAACCGCGAGCGCGTGCTCGAGGTCGCGGCCCAGCTGTTCCGCGAGCGCGGGTTCGACGGCATCGGCGTGGCCGACCTGATGAAGGGCGCCGGGCTGACGCACGGCGGGTTCTACGGCCAGTTCGGTTCGAAGGAGGACCTGATGGCGCAGGCCTGCGAGCGCGCCTTCGGGACGTCGCTGCAGCGCTGGGAAGAACTCGCCGCCGCGGCGGACGACCCGGCGGCGGGCTTGGCGGCGATGGTGCGCGAGTACCTGTCGATGTCGCACCGCGACCGCCCCGGCAGCGGCTGCGCAATCACGGCGCTGGGCGCCGAGGCACCGCGCCAGGGGCCCGCTCTGCGGGCCGCATTCAGCGACGGCGTGAACGGGCTGTTCGCATTGCTGACGCGCCTGGTGAAGGGCCGCAGCGAGGCGCGGCGGCGCGAGCGCGCGATCCTGGCGTTCTCGGCGATGGTCGGCGCCCAGGTGCTGGCGCGCGCGGTCGACGACGCGCTGCTGTCGGCCGAGATCCTGGAGACGGTTCAGGCCGGGCTGCTCGACGAGCAGCCGGCCTGAACCCTCACGGCAACGGCGCGAACAGCGTCGCCAGCCGGTCCGGCGTGCCCTCGATGCGCTGCAGTGTCGGGTAGCGCAGCCCGCCGCGCCAGTTCACCGTCACCGTGTGGTACAGGTCGCCGCTTTTCAGCAGCAGCTCGATCGGCCCGCCGGTCTTGGCCGCCGTCACCGCCTCCTTCAGCAGGTCTTCGGTGTAGGCGCGGCCGTTCACCGCGAGCAGCGTCGCCGCCGGTGCGACGCCGGCTTCGAAGGCCGGGCTGCCCCAGTTCACGTTGCTGATCTTGCCGTTCTCGCCGATGTCGAAGCCGAGCGAGTAGCCGAAGTCGGTCAGCTTCCAGGCCGTCATCTTCGCCTTGTAGTGCTCGCTCGGCTTGTCGCTCCACGCGAGCTTCCAGCCGGAGGCGGCGATGCCGGCCGTCGGCGCCGGCGCGTCGTGCGTGTCCAGGCGCTGGCGCAGGAAGCCGGCCCAGTCGTGGGGCTGCACCCGGTTCAGCTCGCGCACCACGTCGTCGAAGGTGTAGGTCAGCGGCTGCACGCGCTTCGGCTCGGCGCCGAAGAAGGCGCGCGCGAAGTCGTCCAGCGAGCGCTTGCCGTTCGAGCGCTCGCGGATCAGCATGTCGGCCTCGAGCCAGATCAGGCGCGACTCGTCGTAGTAGTCGGCGCTGCGCTGCCACGAGCGCCAGTCGTTGCGGCCGCGGCCGGCCCACAGCAGCGGCTCGCTGGTGGTGTCCTGCAGGTTGCGCCAGCTGCGGCCGGCGCGCGCGTCCAGGGTGGCCGCCGTCTCGGCCAGGTCGTCGCGCGCATCGGCGGGGCTGACCAGGCCCGAGCGCGCGGCCAGCACCTCGCCCCAGTACTGCGTCTGGCCTTCGTAGACCCACAGCAGGCTGTTGCGCATCGGCGTGTTGAAGTGCGGCGTCCACAGGTCGGCCGGGCGGCGGAACTTGCCGTTCCACGAATGCGTGTACTCGTGCGGCAGCAGGCTGCGCCCCACCGAGCCCTTGCTCCAGTCGATGAAGTAACCGCCCTTGACGCCGTTCTCGCTCGACTGGTGGTGCTCCAGCCCGATGCGGCCGAACTGGTCGCTCACCGCGAGCAGGAACTCGTAGTGCGTGAAGTGGCGCGACGCGAACACCTTGTCGGCCTGCGCGACCAGTGCGCGGTGCGCCGCCAGCTGCTCGGGCGCGATGACGTTCTGCGAGGCGCGGTCGGCCACGACGTTCAGGAACACCGGCGCGCGGCCGGCCTTGCGCGCATCGGGATCGAGGTCCACGCGCTGCAGGTGGCGGCCGGCGAACACCGGCGAGTCGACCAGCGTGTCGAGGTCGGTTTCCTTGAAGTCCAGCGTCGCGCCGCGCCGCGCGGAGACCTCGAGCGCCGTGCCCGCCTGCCAGGCGGACGGCAGCGTCAGGCTCGGCCGCACCGCGATGCGGCTTGCCGCGCGGCCGGCGGGGTACAGCACGACGGCGTTCCACTGCAGGCCCAGCATGTCGGGCGTGACGACCTGGCGTTCGCCGCCGTTCTCGGCCGGCGACAGGAACTGGAACTCGATCTCCAGCGTCGCGACGCCGGTCGGCACGTCGACATGGAAGGCCGCGGTGTCGAGCGGGTCGCGCTGCCAGGCGATCGGCTGGCCTGCGCCGCTGATCTGCAGCCCGGCCAGCTGCGTCACCGCGGCACTGGGCGAATGCGTGCCCGGCAACCAGCGCGGGTAGAACAGCACCAGCGGGCCGGCGGACACCGGCACGCTTTCGCGCACGCGGAAGATCTTGCGGTCGAGGTCGGTGGCATCCACCGACAGGCTGATCACGCCGGGCCAGGGCGCGTCGCTGATGTTGCTGTTGCCGGGGGCCGGCAGGGTCTGCGCGGTGGCGAACGGGGCCAGGGTGGCCAGGAGGGCGGCCAGCACGGTGCGAGTCATCGGTTTCATCGGGGTCCTGTGGTCGGGTCGCAGACGATAAGCGAAAACGCCGGCCCGCCGAAGGCGTGACAAACTGGGTTGCACGATGCGGCGCGAATCGAAGGCGGAGCTGGCGGAGGACGTGATGGCATGGCTGCGGCAGCAGGGCCTGAGGCCGCTCGGCGCACGCCGCGTCGCATGGCTGGACTGCAGCGTCTGGCGCGTGGCGATGCCGGGCCGCGGCGGCGACCTGTGCGTGCGGATCTACCGCGCCGGGCATGACGATGCGGCGCAGATCGACAGCGAGCTCGCCTGGCTGCAGGCCTTGCATGGCGCCGGCCTGCACGTGCCCGGGCCGTTGCCCGATGCGCAAGGGCGCTTGCGCCGCCGCTGGCAACCGGACCCGGCGCAGGCACCGCGCCATGCCGCGCTGCTGCACTGGCTGCCCGGCCGCATGCTGGACCACGGCCTGCGCGCGGTGCACCTGCGGCGCCTGGGCGGCCTGGTGGCGCAGATGCACGACATCGCCGACCACCTGGCCGCCACCGGGGGGCTGGCCAGCACCCGTGCGGCCCACAACCCCGATTTCGACGGCTGGGCCGACGGCCGCCGCCATCTCGCCATCGCCGGACCGCCCGGGCTGCCGCAGGCCGTGCAGCAGGCCGCCCGGGCGTTGCGGCAGTACTTCCGGGCCGGTGACGCGACGGCGCCGCACTGGGGCTTCATCCATGGCGACCTGCACCCGTGGAACCTGCTGTTCCACCGCGGCCAGGCCGGTGCGATCGACTTCAGCGACAGTGGCTGGGGCTGGCGCATGCAGGACCTGGCCAGCACGCTGCAGTTCATCCGACACCCGCTGGCCGGGCATGCCGATCACCGCCACGCCGGGCCTGCGTTGCGCGAGGCACTGCTCGACGGCTACGCGCAGCGCCGGCCGCTGCCGTCCGACGCACCGACACAGATCGACAGGCTGATCGCGGCGCGCATGCTGAACACGCTGCAGTGGATCGCCGACGACTGGCCGGATGTCAACCACCGGTCCTGGGGGCCGCGCTTCATCGCCGAATTGGAATCGGTGCTTCGTCACGCTGCCCGCGGCTGAGCGCAGCGCCGTCATGCCGGGGCGCGGCCGAGTGGCGACAATCCCGGGGTCGTACCTGCCGGCCCCATGGACCCCTTCACCGTCATCCTGATGCTCGCCATCCAGCTGATCGCCAGCGGCGGGCTGATGTTCCTCGTCTGGCGCCGCATGCCCGGCGCGGCCGGCCTGGGCCGCTGGGCGCTCGCCAGCACGATGTTCGGCGTGGCCTACGTGCTGCGCCTGGTGGCCGGCCTGCAGGGGGTCGACGCGCTCGGGCTGGTGTCCGACAGCGGCATGCTGCTCGCGGTGCTGCTGTTCATCGGCGGCACGCGCGAGTTCGTCGGCTGCATGCCGCTGCGCACCCGCCCCACCGCGCTGCTGTGGCTGCTGATGACCGCCACCGAGGTGCTGGCCGTCGCCTTCGGCGGCGCACCGGCGCGCCACGTGGCGCTGAACCTGATGATCGGCGGGTTGTACGCGCAGGTCACCTGGACGCTGGCCACCGAACTGCGACGCCAGAGCCGGCCGCTGCATGCGCCGCTGCGCCTGCTGGTGGCGATCGTCGGCGTGCTGTCGGTGCTGACGCTGCTGCGCGCGCAAGACATCGCGACGCACGGCATGGCCGTCGCCTTCCACGGCCCGATGGCCCAGGCCTACTACTTCTACGCGACGGTGACGGCGGTCGTGACCGCGCTGACGCTGGTCTGGATGATGCTGTTGCGCCTGAACGGCCAGCTGGCCGACCTGGCGACGCGCGATGCGCTGACCGGGGTCTACAACCGCAACGGCCTCGCGAAGGCGTTGAAGCAGCACTTCGACCAGCGCCAGGCGGCGCCGCTGACGCTGCTGCTGGTCGACATCGACCATTTCAAGCGCATCAACGACACGCTGGGCCATGCCACCGGCGACGCGGTGCTGCACGGCGTGGCGCGCGAGCTGCTGGCGCAGCTGCGCGCCGGCGATTTCGTCGCGCGCATCGGTGGCGAGGAATTCCTGGTCGGCTGCGTCGGCGCCGACGAATCGGTCGCGCTGGCGCTGGCCGGGCGGCTGCATCGCAGCGTCGGCGGGCTGCAGGTGCCGGCCGTGAACGGTGCGGCCGCGGTGGCCTGCACCGTCAGCATCGGGCTGTCGGCCCGCTTCGACCGCTTCGAGGGCTGGGAGCCGGCCGCCCTGCAAGCCGACCAGGCGCTGTACCGCGCGAAGGCGGCCGGGCGCGACGGCGTGCAGCCGCACCTGGTGCCGCTGGCGACCTGAGCGATGCCGATCGACGCAACGCCGCAGATGCGCATCGGCGAACTGGCCGAGCGCAGCGGCCGCAGCGTGCATGCGATCCGCTGGTACGAGGCGCAGGGGCTGCTGCCGGGCGTGGTGCGCAACGCAGCCGGCCGGCGCCTGTACAGCGAGCGCCACGTCGGCTGGCTGGAGCTGATGGACCGGCTGCGCACCACCGGCATGTCGATCGCGCAGATGAAGGCCTACACCGCGCTCGTGATGCAGGGCCGGCGCACGCTGCCGCAGCGCCAGCAACAGCTGGCGGCGCACCGCGCCCAGGTCGAGGCGCGCATCGCCGAGTGGAAGGCGGCGTTGAAGCAGCTCGACCGCAAGCTCGCGTTCTATGCCGACTGGGTGGCGCAGGGCGAGCGCCCGCCGATGGACCCGCAGGGCCGGCCGCTGCCGCGCAAGCCCAAGACCCTGAAGCGCTGACGGATATCGCTTGATCTAGAGCGCGCTCTAGATCGCCCACTGGGGGACATGACCCACTCCACCCCCGTCACCATGTCCACTTCCGACAACAAGCTGCTGCTGCAGCACATCTTCGACCAGCTGGCCGTCGGCAACGGCCGGCCGCTGGTCGACGCGATGGCCGACGATTTCTGCTGGACGCTCACCGGCAGTTCGGCCTGGTCCGGCACCTGGCGCGGCAAGGCGGCCGTGCGCGAGAAGCTGCTCGCGCCGCTGTTCGCGCAGTTCGAAGGCACCTACACCAACACCGCCGAGCGCTTCATCGCCGAGGGCGAGCACGTGGTGGTGCAGTGCCGAGGGCGTGTCGGCACCCAGGCCGGCCAACGCTACGACAACACCTACTGCTTCGTGTTCCGGCTCGCCGGCGGCCAGCTGAAGGAGGTGGTCGAGTACCTGGACACCGCGCTGGTCGATGCGGTGCTCGCACCGCCGCCGGCCTGACCGCGCATCTGGCTCAGCCAGCCGCCGGGCGTCAGGCCGGTCGCGCCCTTGAAGCGCCGGCTGAAGTGGCTCTGGTCGGCGAAGCCGGCGTCCAGCGCGGCGAGGGCGGGCGCGAGGCCGGCCAGCAGCAGGCGCTTCGCGTGCTCCAGCCGCACCGCATTGAGGTAGACGTGCGGCGGCACGCCGAAGTGCTGCGCGAAGGCACGGCTCAGGTGCACGCGCGACAGGCCGGCCTCGCGCGCCAGCTCGGCCACCGACAGGTCCTGGCTCGCGTGGGCGCGGATGTGGTCGCGCACGCGCAGCAGGCGCTGCACGCCGGGCGAGCGTGCCGGTGCGCCATCGGCCACCGTCTCGCCGTGGCGCTGCAGCAGCTGCACCAGCACCGCGGTGGTCAGCTCCTCGCCGCGCAGCGCCTCCTGCGGCTGGCCGATCGCCGCCATCGCGCGCTGCAGCGCGGCGGCGGCCTGCGGGTCGTGCACCACCGGCTGGCGGAAGAAGGCGCTGGCGCGCGTGCCGGCCTCGTGCTGCAAGTGCCGTGGCAGCGCGGCCGGGTCGACGTAGAGGATCGCGTAGCCGAAGCCCTCGTCGGTGCCGCGCTCGCCGTCGTGCGCCTCGTCGGGGTTGAACAGCAGCACGTCGCCGGGCAGGCTGGCGTGCGCGGCGCCGCGGCAGTGGAAGGTCTGCACGCCGCTGTGCGTCAGCCCGATCGCGTACTCGGCGTGGCTGTGGCGCTCGAACACATGCCGGGTGAAGTGGGCGCGCATCAGCGTCACGTCCGGCGTCGCGCCCGGCTGGAAGCGCGCCCAGTCGGAGCCCGTCGCGTCGTTCCCGTCGTTGCCCTGGTTCATGTGACAAGCGTACAAGACCCGGCGCGACGACGGGGCCAGACTGCGCCCATGAACTCCATCGACCTGAGCGAAAAGCTGACCCGCTTCCACGACCACTGGGCCCCGCGCACCGTGGCCGAATACAACGGCCACGACGTGATGGTGGTCAAGGTGCAAGGCGATTACCGCTGGCATTCTCACCCCGACACCGACGATTTCTTCCTGGTGCTGAAGGGGCGCCTGCACATCGACCTGCCGGACGGCACCGTCACGCTCGGGCCGGGGCAGATGTTCGTCGTGCCGCGCGGCGTGCAGCACCGGCCCCGGGCCGAGGAGGAGGTGCACATGCTGCTGATCGAGCCGACCGGCACGCCGAACAGCGGCGACGCGGCGACGGCGGCCCCGCGGCGCCTGTTGTGAGGCGCGGGCTCAGGCGCGCTTGACCACCGCGTAGCGCGCCAGCGTCTTCTCGCGTGCCTCGTCGTGGGCGACGACCGGCAGCGGGTAGTTGTCGCCCAGCCGCACGCCCGCCTCGGCCAGCTCGATCGGCCGCGCCAGCCACGGCGCATGGATGGCCTTGTCCGGCAGCGCGGCCAGCACCGGCAGGTAGCGGCGGATGAACTTGCCGGCGGCATCGAACTTCTCGCTCTGGCTCACCGGGTTGAAGATGCGGAAGTACGGCTGCGCATCGCAGCCGGTCGATGCCGCCCACTGCCAGCCGCCGTTGTTGGCCGCCAGGTCGAAATCGTTCAGCTTTTCGGCGAAGTACGCCTCGCCCCAGCGCCAGTCGATGCCCAGGTCCTTGGTCAGGAAGCTGGCCACCACCATGCGCAACCGGTTGTGCATGTAGCCGCTCTGGTTGATCTGCGCCATCGCCGCGTCGACCAGCGGGTAGCCGGTGCGGCCCTCGCACCAGGCCTGGAACAGCGCCTGCGCGTGCTTGCCGTGCTCCCACTTGATCGCGTCGTACTCCGGCTTGAAGCTCGCACCCACCACGCGCGGGTGGTGGTGCAGCACCTGGTGGTAGAAATCGCGCCACACCAGCTCCGACAGCCAGGTGGCGGCGCCGTGCGAGCCCAGCTGCGCGCGCTGGGCGGCCTCGCGCGCCAGCGTGCGGACCGAGACGGTGCCGAAGCGCAGGTGCATCGACAGGTAGCTCGGCCCCTTCACCGCCGGGAAGTCGCGCGCCTCGGCATAGCGCTCGATGCGCGGCAGGAAGTCGTCCAGCAGCGCCTGCGCGCCGGCCTCGCCGCTGCCCAGCTGCAGCTCGTGCAGGTTGGTCGGCTCGAAGCCGATGTCGGCCAGCGACGGCACGCCGGCCGCCACGCCGTCCGGCAAGGGCGCCAGCCGGTGGCCGTAGCGCTCGACCGGCCAGGCGCGCAGGTAGAACGGCTCCAGCTTGCGCAGCCAGGCGTTCTTGTACGGCGTGAACACGCTGTAGGCCTTGCCGCTGCCGGTCAGCACCTCGCTGCGCTCGAACACGACGTGGTCCTTGGACGTGTGCAGCGCGATCCCCAGGCCGGCCAGTTCGCCGCGCACCGCGGTGTCGCGCGCCAGCGCCGCCGGCTCGTCGTCGTGGTTGGCGTACACCGCCTGCACGTGCAGTTGCCGGGCCAGCCGCGGCAGCTCGTCGCTGGCCAGGCCCTGCCGCACCAGCAGGCCGGCACCGGGCGCCAGCGCGCGCAGCCGGGCGTCCAGCGCGGCAAGGCTGTCGCGGATGAACTCCACCCGCCGGTCGGCCCGCGGCAGCGCGTCGAGGATCGCGCGGTCGAGGATGAAACCGCAGAAAACCTTGCGCGCCGCCTTCAGCGCATGGAACAGCGCCGCGTGGTCGCACGCCCGCAGGTCGCGGCGAAACCAGACCAGCGCGGCGTCCAGCGAGGGTTCTGAAACCTTGTGCATCACCGGCCAGTGTGCCGGAGGAATAAAATGCCCGGATGCCCGCCGCGACCATCAACCTGACCAACCAGTTCCTGATCGCCATGCCGGGCATGGCGGACGACACCTTCGCCGGGGCCGTGATCTACCTGTGCGAGCACACCGACAAGGGCGCGCTGGGCCTGGTGATCAACAAGCCGATCGACATCAAGCTGAAGAACCTGTTCGAGAAGGTCGAGCTGACGCTCGACCGGGAAGACCTGGTCGACGTGCCGGTCTACTTCGGCGGCCCGGTGCAGACCGAGCGGGGCTTCGTGCTGCACGAGCGGCTGGGCGGCGAATCGGGCGAGGGCGGGCACTACAACTCGTCGCTGCAGATCCCCGGCGGGCTGGAGATGACCACCAGCAAGGACGTGCTGGAGGCGCTGTCCAGCGGTGCCGGCCCGAAGAAGATCCTGGTCACGCTGGGTTACAGCGGCTGGAGCGCCGGCCAGCTCGAGGAAGAGATCGGCCGCAACGGCTGGATCAACGTCGGCGCCGAGCCCGGCATCATCTTCGACACCCCCGTCGAGCAGCGCTACGACAAGGCCTTGTCGCTGTTGGGCATCGATGCGCGCATGCTCTCGCAAGAGGCGGGGCACGCATGAGGGAGCCCGCGATGGCTGACCTCGCTGCACCGACCGTTCCGCTTTCCTTCCTGGCTTTCGACTTCGGCACGCTGCGCGTCGGCGTGGCCAGCGGCAACACCATCACCCGCAGCGCGACGCCGCTGCGTACCGTGGCCGCGACCGGCGACGCCCGATTCGATGCGCTGGGCAAGCTGATCGCCGAATGGCAGCCGGCCGCGCTGGTGGTGGGCGTGCCGGTGCACCCCGACGGCACGCCGCACGAGAACACCGCCCGCGCGCAGCGCTTCGCGCGCCAGCTGCACGGCCGCTTCCGGCTGCCGGTGCACCAGGTCGACGAGCGCTACACCACCACCGAGGCCCACGCGATGGGCGCGGCGGACGTCGATGCGGCCTCGGCCGCGATCATTCTTGAGCAATACCTGCGGGCGCTGCCCTGAGGACGACCCGATGAGTACCCTGCACCTCGACGCCGAATCGCTCTACAAGGACCTGCAGTCCGTCGTGCGCAACCTGCTGCAGCCCGACAGCGTGCTGGTGGGCATCTGGTCGGGCGGCGCCTGGCTGGCCGAGCGGCTGCACCAGCAGCTCAAGCTGCCGGGCGAGATCGGCGTGATCTCCAGCGCGCTGCACCGCGACGATTTCGCGTCGCGCGGCATGTCGAACGCCGACCCGACGCGGCTGCCCTTCGACGTCGACGGCCGGCCCATCCTGCTGATCGACGACGTGCTGTACACCGGGCGCACGACGCGCGCGGTGATCAACGAGCTGTTCGACTTCGGCCGCCCGGCCAGCGTGACCCTGGCGGTGCTGGTCGACCGCGGCGGGCGCGAACTCCCCATCCAACCGGCCTACTCGGCGGCGCGCATCACGCTGCCGCGCGAGCAACGCCTGCGCCTGGCGCGCGACGACGACGGCCGATTCACCTTCGACATCCAGGAAGGCAGCTGATGCTCTCCAAGCGAAACCCGCAGCTCAACGCGCACGGCGAACTGATCCACCTGCTCTCGATCGAGGGCCTGCCGCGCGCGGTGATCCACCACATCCTCGACACCGCCGGCACCTTCCTGAGCGTCAACGACCGCGACGTGAAGAAGGTGCCGCTGCTGCGCGGCAAGAGCGTGTTCAACCTGTTCTTCGAGAACAGCACGCGCACGCGCACCACCTTCGAGATTGCCGCCAAGCGGCTGTCGGCCGACGTGATCAACCTGGACATCGCCAAGTCGAGCGCGGCCAAGGGCGAGAGCCTGCTCGACACCATCGCCAACCTGTCGGCGATGCATGCCGACATGTTCGTGGTGCGGCACAGCGAGAGCGGCGCGCCCTACCTGATCGCGCAGCACTGCGCGCCGCACGTGCACGTGGTGAACGCCGGCGACGGCCGCCATGCGCACCCGACGCAGGGGCTGCTCGACATGTACACGATCCGCCACTACAAGAAGGACTTCAGCAACCTGACGGTGGCGATCGTCGGCGACATCCTGCATTCGCGTGTCGCGCGCTCCGACATCCATGCGCTGACCACGCTGGGCGTGCCCGAGATCCGCGCCGTGGGCCCGAAGACGCTGGTGCCGGGCGACCTGCAGGAGATGGGCGTGCGCGTGTGCCACGACATGGCCGAGGGCATCCGCGGTGCCGACGTGATCATCATGCTGCGGCTGCAGAACGAGCGCATGAGCGGCGCGATGCTGCCGAGCGCCGGCGAGTTCTTCAAGAACTACGGGCTCACCGACGAGAAGCTCGCGCTCGCCAAGCCGGATGCGATCGTGATGCACCCGGGGCCGATCAACCGCGGCGTCGAGATCGATTCGTCGGTGGCCGACGGCAAGCAGAGCGTGATCCTGCCGCAGGTCACCTTCGGCATTGCGGTGCGCATGGCCGTGATGTCCACCATCGCCGGAAACAACGCATGAAACTCCTGATCAAGAACGGCCGCCTGCTCGACCCGGCCTCGGGCCTGGACCAGGCCGGCGACGTCGCCATCGCGGCCGGGCGCATCGTCTCGCTGGGCAGCGTGAGCGCCGATTTCCACGCCAGCCGCACCATCGACGCGAGCGGGCTGGTGGTGGCCCCCGGGCTGGTCGACCTGGCGGCGCGGCTGCGCGAGCCGGGGCACGAGCACGAAGGCATGCTCGAATCCGAGATGGCCGCGGCGGTGGCCGGCGGCGTGACGAGCCTGGTGTGCCCGCCCGACACCGATCCGCCGCTCGACGAGCCGGGCCTGGTGGAGATGCTGAAGTTCCGCGCGCGCAACCTGAACCACGCGCACCTGTACCCGCTGGGCGCGCTGACGCGCGGGCTGGCCGGCGAGGCGATCACCGAGATGGCCGAGCTGACCGAGGCCGGTTGCGTGGGCTTCTCGCAGGCCGATGCGCCGCTGACCGACACGCTGGTGCTGCAGCGCTCGATGCAGTACGCCGCGACCTTCGGCTACACCGTGTGGCTGCGGCCGCAGGATGCCTACCTGGGCAAGGGCGTGGCGGCCAGCGGTGCGCTCGCGACGCGGCTCGGGCTGTCGGGCGTGCCGGTGATCGCCGAGACGATCGCGCTGCACGTGATCTTCGAGCTGATGCGCGTGACGGGTGCGCGCGTGCACCTGTGCCGGCTGAGCAGCGCCGCCGGCATCGAGCTGGTGCGGCGAGCGAAGGGCGAGGGCCTGCCGGTCACCTGCGACGTGAGTGCGAACCACCTGCACCTGACCGACGTCGACATCGGCTACTTCAACGCGGCGATGCGGTTGACGCCGCCGCTGCGCCAGCAGCGCGACCGTGATGCGATCCGCGCGGCGCTGGCCGATGGCGTGATCGATGCGCTGGTGAGCGACCACACGCCGGTCGACGAGGACAACAAGAACCTGCCGTTCGCCGAGGCCGAGCCGGGCTCGACCGGGCTGGAGCTGCTGCTGAGCCTGGCGCTGAAGTGGGGCGACGAGCAGGGCGTGCCACTGGCGAAGACGCTGGCGCGGCTGACCTGCGACCCGGTGCGCGTGCTGGGCGAGAGCCTGGGCTCGCTGGGTTCGAGCGCGGGCAAGCTGGTGCAGGGCGGCGTGGCCGACCTGTGCGTGTTCGACCCGGTGGCACGCTGGACGGTGGAGCCGTCGAAGTTCCGCAGCCAGGGGCGGCATTCGCCGTTCTCGGGCTATGAGCTGCCGGGGCGGGTCGGGTTCACCGTGGTGGCCGGGCAGGTCGCCTACGAAGCCGCTGGCGCAAGCCGCTGAGGCCGTGCGCAAGCTGCGCGCTGCCTGGCGCATCGTGGCCTGCCTCGCGCACGTGGTGCGCGGGGCGCTGATCTGCACGTTCATCTTCCCGTTCCTGGGCCCTGCGCAGCGCATGGCGCGTGTCGGGCCCTGGTGCGCGGCGATGCTGCGCCTGCTGGGCATCCGCGTCACCGTGCGGGGCGAGTTGCACCGCGCGCCGGTGATGATCGTCGCCAACCACGTGTCGTGGATCGACATCCTGGCGATCAACGCGGCGCACACGTCGCGCTTCGTGTCGAAGGCCGACATCCGCAAGTGGCCGGTGCTGGGCTGGTTGACGGCCTGCGGCGGCACGCTCTTCATCGAACGCGAGCGCAAGCGCGATGCGATGCGCGTGGTGCACCAGATCGCCGCGGCGCTGCAAGGTGGCGACGTGATCGCGGTGTTCCCCGAAGGGACGACGAGCGATGGCCACGGCGTGCTGCCCTTCCACGCCAACCTGCTGCAGGCGGCGATCACCACCGGCACGCCGGTGCAGCCGGTGGCCCTGCGCTATGCCGATGCGACGCACGCGGTGAGCCCGGCGGCGGCGTACATCGGCGACACGAGCCTGCTGCAGTCGCTGTGGTGGGTGGTGATGGCCGAGGGGCTGGCGGCGCACGTGACGGTGCTGCCGGCGCATTACTCCGAGCATGCGGAGCGGCGGGTGCTGTCGGAGGTGGTGCGGGAGGGGATCGTCCGGAGCCTGGGCGCGCCGCGATGACAGCATCTTTCTACGACCAGCTCGCTCCCTTCTACCACCTGCTCTACGGCGACTGGGAGCGTTCCGTGGCGCAGCAAGGCGAAGCGCTGGCCGATCTCCTGCAATCCGCTGGCGTGGAACCTGGCGAGCCGGTGCTCGATGCGGCCTGCGGGATCGGCACCCAAACCCTGGGCCTGCTGGCGCACGGCTACAAGGTCACGGCGTCCGACATCTCCCCAGGGCCATCGAACGACTGCGGACCGAACTCGCCCGTCGATCCGTGCAAGCAGCCACGCACGTCGATGATCTTCGAGCGCTGGCGTGCACGGCCTCCGGCTCGATGGCCGCCGTGGTCGCTTGCGACAACAGCCTTCCGCATCTGCTGTCGGACGCTGAACTCGACGATGTGCTGTTTCAACCCGTGCTCTGGGCGCGCCGACCTTCGGACGCGAACTGACGGACGACGCGTGCCGCATCGTTCGGCGCACCTTGCAGCAGGAAGTGGGATGCGTCGATTTCGACATGCTGGCTGCGCGGTGCCAGGCGCATCACCAGTGCGCCTGCCGACCGGGGAACCACGCGATCCCGGGATGCCCGCAGGCAGAGCACCGGCACGCTGACCGTTTCGAGCTTGGCCGACACATCGACGCCCAGCACCGCGCGAAGCCGCGCCTTCAACGCCGCTGGCGACACCTGGCCGAGCGACCGCACCAGCGCATCGCGCAGCGCGGCCGTCGAGTCCCTGCCCAGCACCAAGTGCCCCAGCAGACGGACAGGCGCCAGCCGCATCGGCAGCCCGTCGACCAGCCAAACCAGCCGACGGAGCGCCGGCAACGGATTGCGCACGAAGCTGCAGCACAGCACCAGCCCGACCAGGCCGGGCGGCGCCGATGCGGCAATCGACACCGCGATCGGCCCGGAGAACGACTCTCCCAGCAGCACGAACGGCCGATCCTTCGGCAACGCTTCGCGCGCGATGCCCTCCAGCGCCTCGTAGCCCAGCGCCCGGTCGCCCGGGTAGCGCACGACGACCACCTCGAACGCGCCATCGAGCGCTGCGATGAAGGGCGCGAACAGCTCGCCCGTCCCGTCCATCCCCGGCAACAGCACCAGCGTGATCACGACGCGCGCGCGCCCACCTTCGCCCCCGCCTCGCCCAGCAGCGCCCGCAGCAGGGACCGGTGGCAGCGCGCCTCGTCCTCGCAGTAGCAGCCCACCGCAAAGTCGCCGTGCTGCGACAAGGCGGCCAGCGCCGCCACCACGTGCGGTGCCTCGCCTTGCCCCATCTCCGTGCGGTACTTGCGCGCAAACTGCGTCCAGCGCGCCGGCGTGATCTCCTCGGCCTTGATCCACGCCATCAGCTCGGCACTCGGCGCCAGCGTCGGCAGCCACGCATCGTAGAAGTCGCGGCTCGCGAACTCGCTCTTCGGCACGCCGCGCGGCGGCCGGCGCACCGTCCCCAGGCGCACGCCCTCGCCGGGCTCGCGCGGGCTGCCGAGTCGAACGATGCGCACCGCCATCAGGCCCCTCCTAGTCGGAAATGATCGTGAACAACTCATCCCGCGTCTGCGGGTCGGCCATGTACTTCTGGTGCAGCGGCCGCATGCGCGCCACCAGCGGGCCGTGGTCGTTCATCGCGACGAATTGTGAGCCCTGTTTCGCGGCCGCCGCGCGCGCCTCCTCGACCCGCTGGTTCCACAGCTCGCGCATGCGCACCGCCGACTTGCGCCCCGCCTCCTGGAAGCGCTTCTGGTCGTCCGGCGACAGCTGCCCCCAGGCCTTGGTCGACATCACCAGCGCCTCCGGCGACACCGTGTGGTTCGACAGGTACATGAACTTCGCGATCTTCGAATGCCCGGCCGATTCGTACGACGGCAGGTTGTTCTCGGCGCAGTCGATGCGCCCGTCCTTCAGCGCGTCGGCCACCTCCTTGTAGGGCAGCACCACCGGCGTCGCGCCGAGCAGCTTCACCATCTCGATCGCGGTGTCCGACTGCTGCACCCGGATGCGCAGGCCGGTGAAATCCTGCGCCTGCCGGATCTGCTTGTTGACGCAGTAGAACGAGCGCGCGCCGCCGTCGTACCAGCCCAGCACCACATAGCCCGCCTCCTTCAGCTTGGCCTCGAAGCGCTCCCCCAGCTTGCCGTCGAGCTGGCGGAACATGTGCTTCGAATCGCGGAACAGGAAGGGCAGCGTCAGCGCCTTGGTGCTCGGCGCCGCCTCCGACAGCGGACCCAGGCTGAACTCCGCCAGGTCCAGCTCGCCGGCCTTCATCATCTGCACCGCCTTCGGCTGGTCGCCCAGGCTGGCGTTCGAGTACACCTTCACGTGGATGCGGTTCTGCGTCTCCTTGCCGACCTGGTCGGCAAAGTACGCCAGCGCTTCCGTCACCGGATACCCGTCGGGGTGGATGTTCCAGGCCCTCAGCTCCTGCGCGAACACCGGTTGAAGCAGGCACGACAAGGCACCCGCGCACAAGGCACGTCCAATCGCTCTCATCTCGTCTCCAGTCGTTGTACTTCTTGTTCCGCTTCCGGGCGGAAGCGGTTCCAGCATTCTGCGCGAAATGGGGGCCGGCTTCGTGCCTCGCTGCCCTCAGGTCACCGGCGCGGGATTGAACAGCACCAGCGCGTTGTGCAGTCTCCAGCGCTCGGCCCAGGTGCGGGTGCGCCCGCTGGCCACGTCCAGCATCAGCCGGAAGAGTTCCCAGCCCACGTCCTCGATCGTCGCGTCGCCGTCGGCGATGCGCCCGGCGTTGACGTCCATCAGGTCGTGCCAGCGCCGCGCCAGGTCGCTGCGCGTGGCCACCTTGATCACCGGGCATTCGGCCAGCCCGTATGGCGTGCCGCGGCCGGTCGTGAAGACGTGCAGGTTCATGCCGGCGGCCAGCTGCAGCGTGCCGCAGATGAAGTCGCTGGCCGGCGTGGCCGCATAGGTCAGCCCCTTGGTCGCGAGCTTCTCGCCCGGCGACAGCACGCCGGTGATGGCCGCGCTGCCGCTCTTGACGATCGAGCCCATGGCCTTCTCGACGATGTTCGACAGCCCGCCCTTCTTGTTGCCCGGCGTCGTGTTGGCGCTGCGGTCGACGCGGCCCTTCTGCAGGTAGGCGTCGTACCAGGCCATCTCGCGCACCATCGCCTCGGCGATCTCGGGCGTCGCGGCGCGCGCGGTGAGCTGCGCGATGCCGTCGCGCACCTCGGTGGTCTCGGAGAACATCACGCTGGCCCCGGCCCGCACCAGCAGGTCGGTCGCGAAGCCGACCGCCGGGTTCGCCGTGACGCCGCTGAAGGCATCGCTGCCGCCGCACTGCACACCCACCACCAGCTCGCTGGCCGGGCAGGTCTCGCGCCGGCGGCGGTCCAGCCGCTCCAGGTGCGCGCGCGCCGTCGCCATGATCGAATCGATCATCGACATGAAGCCGACATGCGCCTCGGCCTGCAGGCACACCACGTCCAGCGCCTCGGGCGCGCTGGCCGCGCCGCGCTCGTCGCGGATCGAGATCGTGCCCGGCGGCAGCAGCCGCTCGGGCTGCAGCTTCTCGCAGCCCAGGCTCACCACCATCACCTCGCCGCCGAAGTTCGGGTTCAGGCTGATGTTGCGCAGCGTGCGGATCGGGATCACCGCGTCCGGCGCGTCGATCGCCACGCCGCAGCCATAGCTGTGCTCCAGCCCGACCACGTCGTCGACGTTCGGGTAGCGCGGCAGCAGCTCGGCCTTGATGCGCTGCACCGCGAAGTCCACCACGCCGGCCACGCACTGCACCGTGGTCGTGATGGCCAGGATGTTGCGCGTGCCCACCGAACCGTCGGCGTTGCGGAAGCCTTCGAAGGTGTAGCCGTCCAGCGGCGGCAGGGCCGGCGCCGGCCGCGTGGCCATCGGCAGGCCGGTCAGCTCGCGCGCCTGCGGCATCTGCAGCAGCCGCTCGTGCACCCAGCTGCCGGCCGGGATGTCCCGGGCGGCCAGGCCGATGCTCACGTGGTAGCGCAGCACCGGCATGCCGGCCGGCAGGTCGACCAGCGCCACCTTGTGGCCCTGCGGCACCGAATCGCGCAGCACCAGCCCGCCGTCGAGCACGGTACCGGCGGGCAGCCCGCCGTCGTTGGCAACGATCGCGACGTTGTCGAGATCGTGCATGCGGATCGTCAACGGTTTGCGGGGCTCGCCCATCACCTGCTCCTTCCCGTCACGGCTTGACGTTGCCGTCTTTCACGATCTTCGCCCACTTGATCAGCTCGGCGCGGCCGAACGCGGCGAACTGCTCCGGCGTGTTCGGCGTGTACTGCAGGCCCAGCGCCTCCATCTTCGCCTTCACCTCGGGCATCACGATGATCTTCGCAACCTCGGCGTTGATGCGCTTGACGATGGCCGGCGGCGTGCCGGCCGGCGCATAGAAGGCCTGCCAGCTGGCGACGTCGAAGCCGGCCACGCCGGCCTCCTGCAGCGTCGGCACGTCGGGCAGCGCGATGCTGCGCTTGGCCGAGGTCACCGCCAGCGCGCGCACCTTGCCGCTCTGCACGTAGGGCAGGGCCACCGTCACCGTCTCGAAGCTCATCGGGATCTGGTTGCCGATCACGTCCTGGATGGCCGGCGCGCTGCCCTTGTACGGCACGTGAGTCAGCTCGGCGCCGGTCAGCAGCTTGAAGGTCTCGCCCGACATGTGCTGCGAGCTGCCCTGGCCGGACGACGCGAACGCGATGTCGCCGGGCTTGGCCTTGGCCGCGGCGACCAGTTCCTTCACCGTCTTGTAGGGCTGCTCGGTGGCGACCAGCAGCACGTTCGAGATGCTGCCCAGCAGGATCACCGGCGCGAAATCCTTCGCGGCGTCGTACGGCATCTTCGGCTGCAGCACCGGGTTGATCGCGTGGCTCGCGATGGTGCCGAGCAGGAAGGTGTAGCCATCGGGCGGCGACTTGGCCACCGAGTCGGCGCCGATCACGCCCCCGGCGCCGGCCTTGTTCTCGATCAGCACGGTCTGCTTCAGCGCGACCTGCAGCTTCTCGCCCAGCAGCCGCGCCAGGATGTCCGAGGTGCCGCCGGCCGCGAAGGGCACGACGATGCGCACCGGCTTGGCCGGCCAGGCCTCCTCGGCGTGGGCGCCCGCGGCAGCGCAGGCGGCCAGCAGGGCAAGCAGGGTTCGGCGAGCGATCATGGAATGTCTCCTCAAATGCCGGAAGCTGGAACGTTACGCCTGTCGCCAGGCGCGCGCAGGGCATTCCGGCGAATGCCCTGCGCGCTGCACGATCAGAAGGCCATGCGGATGCCGGCCTGGATCACGCGCTGCTCGGTGATGTAGTCCTTCAGGTCGCCGGTCGCGAACGACGCGCCGGCATACAGATAGGTGTTCTTCGACAGCCCGTAGCGCCCGGTGGCCGCAGCCTTGCCCAGCGTCGCGCTCTGGCCGCTCGCGCTCTCGTACTTCACGCCCGAGTAGTTGACGCCCCAGGTCATGAAGCCGACCGGGATCTCGACCCCCAGCGTGTAGCCGTTGATCTTCGACGCGGTGAACGTGCCGCCGCCGCTGGTCACCGCCAGATTGGCGCCGGTGAAGGCACCGTTGCCGGCGGTGGTGGTCAGCTCGCTGTCGCGCTGGATGCCGCCGAGCAGCTTGACCGGGCCGAAGTTGTAGTTCGCACCGATCGTCAGCGACTTGTTGGTGTTGTCGCCGGTCGTGCGCGACTTGTTCCACTCGTACGACAGCGCAACGTTGGCCGCACCCTGCGCGAGGGCCAGCTTCACGCCGTGGAAGCGGTCGGCCGTGCCTTCGCCCGGGGCCACCTGCGCCGCCGCGTAGAAGCCGCCCAGCGTCGGCGTCTGGTACTGCACGATGTTGTTGGCGCGCGGCGCGTTCAGCCAGAACGGCAGCGCCTTGCCCATGTTGGTGACGCCCGTGCCCTGGTTGTTCACGGCGGCATTGCCGAACGGGTTGGTCAGGCCCATCACCGAGTCTTCCAGGATGTACTGGCGGCCCAGGCGCAGCTCGCCGGCCGAGGCCGAGCCGAGCGCGATGAAGGCCTGGCGGCCGAATGCGAGCCCGCCCTGGCCCAGCGTGCCGGCGTCGGCGTTCAGGCCGGCCTCCAGCACGACGGAGCTGCGCAGCCCGCCGCCCAGGTCTTCATTGACGCGGATGCCCCAGCGCGATCCGTTCAGGCCGTTGACGACGCCGTCGTTCATCTTCGTGACGCTCTGGCCGCCGGCCTGGTCGCCGGCCTTGTACTGGCTGATGTTGACGTCGACCAGCCCGTACAGCGTGACGCTGGACGTGCTTTGCGCCTGGGCGGCGGCGCCGGTCAACCCGAGCAGCACGGCGGCTGCGATGGCGGTTCTCCTCATGTCTCTCTCCTCGTTGGTGTGTGTCGATCTTTGTCTGGCCAGGGGGAACTCGCCGTCCTCGGGGCGAGCGAATCCCTTCGCGCCATGGCCATGGCGCGTCGGGGGTGGATCAGGGGCGGGGCTGGCTCGCGGGTGTTACAGCAGGCCCGGCAGCCACAGCGAGAACGCGGGCACGTAGGTGACCAGCAGCAGCGCCGCGATCAGCGCGCCGTAGAACGGCCAGATGGTCTTCATCACGGTGCCGACCGAGACGCCGCCGATCGCGCAGCCGACGAACTGCGTCGTGCCCACCGGCGGCGTGTTCAGCCCGAGCGCGCAGTTGATCAGCATCACCATGCCGAACTGGATCTCGCTCATGCCGTAGTGCTGGCAGATCGGCAGGAAGATCGGCGTGCACACCAGGATGGTGGCGGCCATGTCCAGGAAGGTGCCGAGCAGGAACAGGATGATGTTGACCAGCAGGAAGATCAGCCACGGGCTGGTCGTCACCGCCGACAGCGCCTGCCCGGTCAGCGCCGGCACCTCGTACAGGCTGATGATGTAGCCGAACGAGGCCGAGATGCCGATCAGCAGCAGCACGACGCCGGTGGTCTTCACCGCCTTCGCGGCCGCCTTCAGGAACTGCTCCCACTTCAGCGTGCGATACACCACCACGCTCAGGATCAGCGCGTACAGCACCGCCACCGCCGCCGATTCGGTCGCGGTGAACACGCCCGACAGGATGCCGCCCAGGATCAGCACCACGACGAACAGCCCCGGCAGCGAGGCCGCGAAGGTGCGCGCGACGATGCTCCAGCCCGGGAAGGTGCCGGCCGGGTAGCCGCGCTTGACGGCCACCAGGTAGGCGGCGGCCAGGTTGCACAGCGTCAGCACCAGCGCCGGGATCAGGCCGGCCAGGATCAGCTTGGCGATCGACACCTTGCCGCCCGCGGCCAGCGTGTAGATGATCATGTTGTGGCTGGTGGGCATCAGCGCGCCCACGAGCGCCGCATGGGTCGTCACGTTGACCGCGTAGTCGGCGTGGTAGCCCTGCTTCTTCATCATCGGGATCATCACCGCGCCCATCGCCGACACGTCGGCCACCGGCGAGCCGGAGACGCCGCCGAACAGCGTGCAGGCCACGACGTTCGACATGCCCAGCCCGCCGCGGATGTGCCCGACCGCGGCATTCGCGAAGTTGACGATCTTGTCGGCGATGCCGCCGTAGAGCATCAGCTCGCCGGCGAAGATGAAGAACGGGATCGCGAGGAACGAGAACACGTTCATGCCCGAGGTCATCTGCTGGAAGATGACCGCCATCGGCAGCCCTTCGTACAGGATGGTCGCGAGCGCCGACAGCCCGATCGAGAACGCCACCGGGACGCCGAGGATCAGCAGCCCGAAGAACGTGATGCAAAGAATCGTCAGTGCCATGCCGGCTCCACTTCCACGCCGCGCAGCAGGGCCACGATGTGTTCGATCGAGAAAAGGATGATGAGGGCGCCGGCCGCGACGAAGGGCACGTAGCGCCAGGACTCGGAGATGCCCAGCGTCGGGATCATGTAGCCGCGCACCGAGTCGAACATCAGCGCGCAGTTCCAGGCCATCAGCCCGCCGAACAGCATCGTCAGCAGGTGGATCAGGATCTCCATCGGCATCTTGGCTTTCTCCGGCAGGATGAAGCTGAGCAGTTCCATGCCGATGTGGCCCGCATCGCGCACGCCGACGGCGCACCCGAGCATGGTCACGTACAGCACCAGCACCAGGGCCAGGCTCTCGGCCCAGGTGGGGGTGCTGTTCAGCACGTAGCGGCCGAACACCTGGTACAGCACCGCCGCGAGCAGCAGCACCAGGCCGGCCACGCCGAGCCGCAGGCAGGCCTTGGCAATGGCCGCGCAGAGTTGGGTGAACATCGCTTACTTGGTGTCCTGGATGCGCTTGACGAGGTCCTTCAGCTTCGGGTCGGCCAGGAACTTGTCATACACGGGCTTCATGGCGGCCTGGAACGAGGCCTTGTCGACCTCGATGATCTGCGAGCCGGCGGCCTTCACGGTGGCGAGCGACTTCTCTTCGCGCTCGTCCCACAGCTTGCGCATGTAGGGCACCGATTCCTTCGCGGCCTGGCGGATCGCCTTCTGGTCTTCCGGGCTCAGCGCGTCGAACACCTTCTTCGAGAACAGCAGCATCTCGGGCGCCATCGAGTGCTCGGTCTTCGAGTAGTACTTGGCCACCTCGAACTGGCGCGAGCTCTCGTACGACGGGAAGTTGTTCTCGGCACCGTCGACCAGGCCGGTCTTCAGCGCGGTGTAGACCTCGCCGAAGGGCATCGGCGTCGCGTTCGCGCCCATCGCCTCGAGCAGCGAGACCCACAGGTCCGACTGCTGCACGCGGATCTTCAGGCCCTTGGCGTCGGCCAGCGTCTTGATCGGCTTCTTGACGGTATACATCGAGCGCGCGCCGCTGTCGTAGTAGGCCAGGCCGATGAAGCCCTGGGCCTCGCAGCTCTTCAGGATCTCCTCGCCGATCGGGCCGTCGAGCACCGCGCGCATGTGTTCCTTCGAGCGGAACAGGAAAGGCATCGTCGGCACCACGGTGGCCGGGCAGATGTTGTTCATCGGCGCGATGTTCACGCGCGTCATCGGGATCGCACCGATCTTGGTCTGCTCGATGGTGTCCTTCTCGGCACCGAGCGCGCCGTTGTTGAACACCTTGATGCTGTGCTTGCCGTTGGTCAGCTTCGACAGCGTCTGGCCCATCTGCTTGACGGCCAGCACGGTCGGGTAGTCGTCCGGGTGGATGTCGGTGGAGCGGAATTCGGTCGCCTGCGCGGTGCCGAAGGCGGCGAGGCCGGCCAGGGCCAGCGCGGCGGCGAGGGTGCGGGGTGTTTTCATGGTTTGTCTCCTGGTGAACAAGTCGTGCGGATCAGAAAGCGAAGGCGGCCTCGGGCAGGCCGGTCACGCCGGGCTCGGTGACGAAGACCGAGCCGTCGGGCGCATCGCCGGCCGCCGTGGGCAGCCGGATCGAGGTGATGAACAGGTGGCGCAGCTGCGGGCCGCCGAAGGCGCACATGGCGGGCTTGGGCACCGGCACGCGCAGCGAGCGGTCGAGCCGGCCATCGGGCGCGAAGCGGTGCACCAGGCCGGCGTCGTTGGCGCAGATCCAGTAGCCGCCGTCGGCATCCACCGCGGCGCCGTCGGGGCGGCCGGGGTGGCGGTTCATGTCGACGAACTCGCGGCGGTTCGTCGGCGTGCCGTCGGCGTCGAGGTCGAAGGCCCAGATGCGGCGCACGCTGGGGTGCGAGTCGGACAGGTACATGACCTCGCCGCGCGGGCTGAAGGCCAGGCCGTTGCCGGTGATGAGGCCCGACACGACGGGCGCCGACAGGCCGCTCCCGTCGAGCCGGAACAGCGCGCCGAACGGCGACGCGAGCGACATGTCGCGCACCATCGTGCTGGCCCAGAAGCGGCCCTGGCGGTCGCAGCGGCCGTCGTTGAAGCGCATGCCGTCGCGCGGATGCGTGATGGCGGCAACGAGGTCGGACTGCAGCGTACCCGCCTCGCCCAGGCGCAGGTGGAAAACGCCGCTTTCCATCGCCGCGAGCAGCCCGCCGCGCGCATGCAGCGCGATGCAGGCCACGCGCTCGGCGCAGGCCCAGCTGCCGACGCGGCGCGCCGCCCAGTCGAAGCGCCGCACCTGGCGGCCCTCGATGTCGACCCAGTACAGGGCCTGCTCGGCCACCGACCACAGCGGGCTTTCGCCGACCTGGTCCAGCGAGGCGTCGAGCCGGTCCATGCGCAGCGTCGCGATCATTCGAACGGGCCGGTGCGCACGAACGCGCCGCCCTGGTACAGCACGGCCGGGTCGTTGAAGTCGAGCACCGGCTGGCGGGCCTCGACCGCGGCGCGGAACGGCTCGGAGCTGTCCTGCGGCACGTAGCCCAGGTGCTTGGCCCTGGTGTTGTCCCACCACTGCGTGCGGTTGTTCGACATGCCGTAGACCACGCTGTAGCCGACCAGCGGCGCGGTCAGGCACGACATCACCAGCCGCTCCAGGTCGTCGAAGCTCATCCAGGTGGCCAGCATGCGGCGGTCCTTCGGCTCCGGGAAGGACGAGCCGATGCGCAGGCAGGCCGTCTCGATGCCGTGGCGGTCGAAGTAGAAGCGCGCCAGGCTCTCGCCGAAGGCCTTGCTGACGCCGTACAGGCCGTCCGGGCGCACCGGCGCATCGGCATCGATCACCTCGTCCTGCCGGTAGAAGCCGGTGACGTGGTTGGAGCTGGCGAACAGCACGCGCCTGACGCCATGCTTGCGCGCCGCTTCGTACAGGTTGTAGGTGCCGACGATGTTGGCCTGCAGGATCGGCTCGAAGGCCGCCTCGACCGACACGCCGCCCAGGTGGATCACCGCATCGACGCCTTCGAGCAGGCCGTGCACCGCGGCGGCATCCTGCAGCGGCACCTGGCTCAGCTCTTCGCCGGCGGCGGCCGTGCCCAGCTCGGCCAGGTCGGACAGGCGCAGCACGTCGCAGTAGGCCTTCAGGCGGGGGCGCAGCACGCGGCCCAGGCCTCCGGCGGCGCCGGTCAGCAGCAGGCGCTTGAAGCGCAGGGAAGTGGTGGAAGTCGGCGGGGTCGTCATCGGGAGAGTCTTTCACGGACCGACCGCGGTGGGGCGCTGCCGGCAACAGGTACGTCATCAGTTGTCGTACAACATACCGAATGATTGGTGAGGGGCAGGGGGCTTGTCAAGCCAACGGAATGAGGGTAATCCCGAGGCGCGCATACGTCGTGGCGCTGGCAAACGATGGCGTGGACCACGTACATTGTTGTACGACGACAAAGGCGCCGAGCGTCTGTCATCCGGTGCCGTACATTTAAAACCCTGCCAGCGACTCCACCATGACGCGTCCGATGCCTGCCACGCCCGCCCCTGCTGCGTTCGACCTGCCGCGCCGCCGTCCGCGCAGCCTGGCCGTCGGCCTGGTCGAGACGCTGAGCGCACGCATCCGCGACGACGTGATGCGTCCGGGCGACAAGCTGCCCACCGAGGCCGCCATCATGGACGAGTTCGGCGTCAGCCGCACCGTGGTGCGCGAGGCGCTGTCGAAGCTGCAGGCCGGCGGGCTGGTCGAGACGCGGCACGGCGTGGGCACCTTCGTCGTCGGCACCGGCGGCACGCAGAATTTCCGCATCGATCCGGAGCAGATCGCCACCGCGCGCGAGGTCATCGCGGTGCTCGACCTGCGCATCGGCCTGGAGGCCGAGGCGGCCGGCCTGGCCGCGGTGCGCCGCACCGACGCCAACATCGATGTGATGCGCAGCGCGCTGGCCGCCTTCGCGCTGGCCATCGAGCAGGACGGCGACGCGATCGCGCCCGATTTCCAGCTGCACATGGAGATTGCACGCGCCACGCAGAACGTGCACTTCGTCGAGCTGATGACCTACCTCGGCACGATGATCATCCCGCGCGCCCGGCTGAACACCGCCAAGGTGGCCGGCGAAGGGCGGCGCGAGTACCTGCAGCGCGTCAACGTCGAGCACGAGAGCATCGTCAACGCGATCGCCGGCCGCGACCCCGAAGCCGCCCGTGCGGCCATGCGCACGCACCTGGCCAACAGCCGCGAACGCCTGCGCCGCGCTGACAGCAGCGCCGCGACACCCTAAGATAAATCGATACACCGCCTCTTGAATCTGCTGCGGTCATGTTGTACGATGACTGACAACTGAAGAACTTCAACGGAGACGCGCATGTCACCCCAGGAACTCAAAACCACCATTTCGTCGGGTCTGCTGTCGTTCCCGGTGACCGACTTCGACGCCGATGGCAACTTCCGCCCGTCGACCTACGCGAAGCGCCTCGAGTGGCTGGCGCCGTACGGTGCGACGGCGCTGTTCGCGGCCGGCGGCACCGGCGAGTTCTTCTCGCTGGTCGGCGAGGAATACAGCCGGGTCATCCAGGTCGCGGTCGACACCTGCAAGCACAGCGTGCCCATCATTGCCGGCACCGGCGGCCCGACCCGCCAGGCGATCGCGATGGCGCAGGAGGCCGAGCGCCTGGGCGCCAAGGGCCTGCTGCTGCTGCCGCACTACCTGACCGAAGCCGGGCAGGCGGGCCTGGTGGCGCATGTCGAGGCGGTGTGCAAGTCGGTGAAGATCGGCGTGATCGTCTACAACCGCGCGGTGTGCAAGCTCAGCGCCGCCAGCCTGCAGCAGCTGGCCGACCGCTGCCCGAACCTGGTCGGCTTCAAGGACGGCGTCGGCGAGATCGAGGCGATGGTGACGGTGCGCCAGAAGTTGGGCGACCGCTTCGCCTACCTGGGCGGGCTGCCGACGGCCGAGGTCTATGCCGCGGCCTACAAGGCGCTGGGCGTGCCGGTGTACTCGTCGGCGGTGTTCAACTTCGTGCCGAAGACCGCGATGCAGTTCTACCACGCCGTGGCCGCCGACGACCGTGCGACGCAGAGCCGGCTGATCGACGAGTTCTTCCTGCCGTATCTCGACATCCGCAACCGCCAGGCGGGCTATGCGGTCAGCATCATCAAGGCCGGCGCGACGCTGGTCGGCCACCCGGCCGGGCCGGTGCGCCCGCCGCTGACGGACCTGAGCGGCGAAGAGGTCGAGATGTTGTCGGCCTTGATCAAGCGCCTCGGGCCGCAGTAGGGATTCGCCGCGGGCCGGCCGAGCGCCGGGCCGCCCCAAGCCGGCCGGCATCCCCTCGGGGGATCGGCCCATGTACTCATTGGACGAGGGGCAGACATGTCCGAGCATCTGAACTACATCAACGGTGCGTGGGTCGCAGGCACGCGCTTCGCCCCCAACATCAACCCGTCGGACCTGGCCGACACCGTCGGGCAGTACGCCAGCGCCAGCGCCGCGCAGGTCGGCGAAGCGGTGCAGGCCGCGCGCGCCGCCGCGCCGGGCTGGGCGGCGTTCAGCGTGCAGGCGCGCGCCGACGCGCTGGACCGCATCGGCACCGAGATCCTCGCGCGCCGCGAGGAGCTGGGCACGCTGCTGTCGCGCGAAGAGGGCAAGACCCGGCCCGAAGGCATTGGCGAGGCCACGCGCGCCGGCAACATCTTCAAGTTCTTCGCCGGCGAGTGCCTGCGCACGCCGGGCGAGCTGCTGCCGTCGGTGCGGCCGAACATCGGCGTCGAGATCACGCGCGAGCCGGTCGGCGTGGTCGGCATCATCAGCCCGTGGAACTTCCCGATCGCGATCCCCGCGTGGAAGATCGCGCCGGCGCTGGCCTACGGCAACTGCGTGGTGTTCAAGCCGGCCGACCTGGTGCCGGGCTCGTCGTGGGCGCTGGCGGAAATCATCTCGCGCGCCGGCCTGCCGGCCGGCGTGTTCAACCTGGTGATGGGCGCGGGCCGCGAGGTCGGCCAAGCGATCGTCGACCATGCCGGCATCGATGCGATCAGCTTCACCGGTTCGCAAGGCGTCGGCCAGCAGGTCGCGCAGGCGGCCGTGGCGCGCGGCGCCAAGGTGCAGCTGGAGATGGGCGGCAAGAACCCGCAGGTGGTGCTGGACGACGCCGACCTGAAGCAGGCGGTCGAGCTGTGCGCGCAGAGCGCGTTCTTCTCGACCGGGCAGCGTTGCACCGCGTCGAGCCGGCTGATCGTGACGGCCGGCATCCACGACCGGTTCGTCGAGGCCCTGGCCGAGCGCGTGCGCGGGCTGAAGGTCGGCCATGCGCTGGCGGCCGGCATCGACATCGGCCCGGTGGTGTCGAAGGCGCAGCTGGAACAGGACGAGCGCTACATCGAGATCGGCCAGGGCGAGGGCGCGCGCCTCGTGGCCGGCGGCCAGCGCGTGAAGGCCGAGACCGACGGCTTCTACCTCGCGCCGGCGCTGTTCGTCGACTCGACGCCGAAGATGAAGATCAACCGCGACGAGATCTTCGGCCCGGTGGCATCGGTGATCCGCGTGAAGGACTACGACGAGGCACTCGCGGTGTCGAACGACACGCCGTTCGGCCTGTCGGCCGGCATCGCGACCAGCTCGCTGAAGTATGCGACGCACTTCAAGCGCCACGCGCAGGCCGGCATGGTGATGGTCAACCTGCCGACCGCGGGCGTCGACTACCACGTGCCGTTCGGCGGTCGCAAGGGCTCGAGCTACGGGCCGCGCGAGCAGGGCAGCTACGCGCGCGAGTTCTACACGGTGGTGAAGACCGCCTACATCGGCACCTGAGAGGCACCTGACGACTGTCCCCTGTGCCCTCCGTCCGGCTGCGCCGACAACGCAGCAAGTGCGGAGGTCGCGATGGAGTTGCTCAGGTTGGTTCAGTCCCAGGTTCGCCTGGGTGCGCCGCTCCCCTGGGGCGTGCGGGACGAGGCAGGCGTGCTGTTGCTGGCACGCGGCCATGTGTTCATCGACGAGGCCCAGATGCAGGCGCTGCTGCGCCGCGGCGCCTATGTCGACCTCGAAGAGGTGAAGGCCGCCGCGCGCGCCGAGCAGCAGGTCGCGGCGCGCCCGGCCGACTTGTTCGAGCAGTGGGACAAGATGCTGTGGCGCATCGACCGGCTGCTGAAGAGCATCGGCGAAGCGGGCTTCGCGGCGCGTGCCGCCGACGTCGCCGCGCGCCTGGTGGCGCTGATCGACCGCGATCCCGACATCGGCATCTTCCTGTCGATCCGCAAGGACAAGCCGCGGTTCACGCTGTACGGCCTGACGCATTCGCTGCACACCGCGCTGCTGGCCTGCCTGATGGCGCGGCGGCTGGGCTGGGCGGCCGAGCGCACGCTGACGCTGGTGAAGGCGGCGCTGACGATGAACGTCGGCATCCTGGAACTGCAGGGCCGGCTGGCGGCGCAGGGCGTGCCGGCCATGCCGCCGCAGCTCGACCAGGTGGGCGGGCACCCGCAGCAGGGCGTGGCGATGTTGCAGGCGGCCGGCGTCGACGATGCCGAGTGGCTGCAGGCGGTGGCCGAGCACCACGAACGGCCGGGCGGTGGCGGCTACCCGCAGGGCCTGGCCCAGCCGTGCGAGATGGCGCGGGCGCTGCGGCTGGCCGACATCTTCATGGCGCGCATCACGCCGCGCGTCTCGCGGCCGGCCATCAGCACGCAGGACGCGGCGCGCGACCTGTTCAAGGAGGATGGCGGCGGGCCGCTCGCGATGGCCATCATCAAGGAGCTGGGCATCTATCCGCCCGGGGACTTCGTGCAGCTCAAGAGCGGCGAACGCGCGGTGGTGGTGCGCCGCGGCGACAGCGCGCGCACGCCGATCGCGGCCAGCATCACCGACAAGAGCGGCATGCCGGTGGTGCACACCACGCAGCGCGACACCGCGTGCGAGGGCTATGCGATCGTCGCGACGCTGCCCGACAGCCCGTTGGTGGCGCGCATGCTGCCGGAGCGGCTGTACGGGCTGCCGGCCTGACGGCGGGCGGCCCGGGCCTCAGGCCTTCTTGCCCTGGTTGGCGACGGCCGCGGCCGCCTTGGCCGCCGCTTCCGCATCGCCCAGGTAGTAGCTCTTGATCGGCTTCAGGTCGGCATCCAGTTCGTAGACCAGCGGGATGCCGTTCGGGATGTTGACGCCGACGATGTCGGCATCGGCGATGTTGTCGAGGTATTTCACCAGCGCGCGGATGCTGTTGCCGTGGGCGGCGATCACGATGCGCTTGCCCGCCTTGATGGCCGGCGCGACGCTGTCGTTCCAGAATGGCAGCACGCGGGCGACGGTGTCCTTCAGGCATTCGGTGAGCGGCACGTCCTCGGGCTTCAGCTTCGCGTAGCGGATGTCCTGGCGCTGGCCGCGCGGGTCGTTCGCGTCGAGCGCGGGCGGCGGCGTGTCGTAGCTGCGGCGCCAGATCAGCACCTGCTCGTCGCCGTACTGCTTGGCCATGTCGGCCTTGTTCAGGCCCTGCAGCGCGCCGTAGTGGCGCTCGTTCAGGCGCCAGCTGTGCACCACGGGCAGCCAGGTGCGGTCCATCTGGTCGAGCGCATGCCACAGCGTCCAGACGGCGCGCTTGAGCACCGAGGTGTAGGCGACGTCGAAGTCGTAGCCCTCGGCCTTCAGCAGCCGGCCGGCCTCCCGGGCCTGCTCGACGCCGGTGGCGGTGAGGTCGACGTCGGTCCAGCCGGTGAAGCGGTTCTCCAGGTTCCAGGTCGATTCGCCGTGGCGGATGAGCACGAGTTTGTACATGGCGGGCGCGTGGTTGGGTGCTGCGGGGTGAAAAGGCGGCCCCGGGAGGCCGAGCGGCGAATTCTATAATTCGCGATTGCCTTCCAACCCTGGGCCACGCCTGTGAAATTCGTTCTCGACAACTGGTATCTGTTCGCGGTGGCCCTGGTCTCCGGTGGCCTGCTGCTGTGGCCGCTGCTGCGCCGCGGGGCCCAGTCCGGCGCGCTGACCACCGCCGAAGCCGTGCACCTGATCAACCGCGAGAAGGCGGTGCTGATCGACGTCAGCGAGGCCGAGGAATACGCCGCCGGCCATGCCGCCGGGGCCAAGAACGTGCCGCTGGCACAAATCGAGACCTCCAACGCGCTGCCCAAGAACAAGGCCTTGCCGCTGGTGGTGCTGTGCCCGAGCGGCGCACGCGCCACGCGGGCCATCGCTATCCTTCGCAAGGCCGGCTACGAGAACGCGCGGGCGCTGGCCGGTGGCCTGAAGGCGTGGCGCGAGGCGAACCTGCCGGTCGAGAAATCGGCCTGAAACCCGTTGGAGTGAAGTGATGCAAGCGGTGAAGATGTACACCTCGATGGTGTGCCCCTACTGCCAGCGCGCCAAGCAGTTGCTGAAGTCGCGCGGCGTCGACCAGATCGACGAGGTGCGCGTGGACCTGCAGCCCGCGCTGCGCGACGAGATGATCGAGCTGACGGGCCGGCGCACGGTGCCGCAGATCTTCATCGGCAGCACCCACGTCGGCGGCTGCGACGACCTGATCGCGCTCGACCAGCGCGGCGGCCTCGCGCCGCTGCTCTCGGCGGCGGCCCGCTGACGCGGCCGACGCACCGCCCGCCGATCCCGCGTCCACACCAGGCGTTTCAATTTCCGCCCGGCGCGTCGGACATAATCCGCGCCGCAGCCCGTGCGTCCTGCGTGCGGGCTTTCGTCCATCTGCAGTTCCCGTCTTTTGCCCATCGCGAGATCACCATGTCCGACGACACCCAGACCCCCGTGTTCCAGATCCAGCGCCTGTACCTCAAGGACATGTCGCTCGAGCAGCCGAACTCGCCGCAGATCCTGCTGGAACAGACCGCACCGCAGGTCGACATCAACCTGGGCCTGGCCGCCGAGCCGGTGGCCGACGGCATCTACGAGGTGAGCGTGACCGCCACCGTGACGACCAAGGTGAACGACAAGACGCTGTTCCTGGTCGAGGCCAAGCAGGCCGGCATCTTCGAGATCCGCAACATCCCCGAAGAGCAGCTGCAGCCGATCATCGGCATCGCCTGCCCGCAGATCATCTACCCGTACCTGCGTGCCGTGGTGTCCGACATCTGCACGCGCGCCGGCTTCCCGCCGGTGCTGCTGGCCGAGGTGAACTTCCAGGCCATGTTCGAGGCGCAACAGCAGCAGGCCGCCAACGGCTCGGCCGCTCCCGCCATCAACTGAAACCCCGATGAAGCTGACCGTCCTCGGCGCCGGCGCCTGGGGCACGGCGCTGGCCGCGAGCACGGCCGCGCGGCACGACACCCGGCTGTGGGTGCGCGACGCGCAGCAGTGCGAGCGCCTGCAGACGCTGCGCGAGAACCAGCGCTACCTGCCCGGCGTCCCGCTGCCGGCGGCGTTGCAGCTGTCGGCCGATTTCGACAGCAGCGTCGAGCATGCGCGCGGCGGCCTGCTCGTCATCGCCACGCCGATGGCCGGCCTGGCCGAGGTGCTGCGCCGCCTGCCCGCCGACGCGAGCGGCGTGCTGTGGCTGTGCAAGGGCTTCCAGGACGGCACCGGCTGGCTCGGCCACGAGGTCGCGCGGGCGGTGCGCCCGGCCGACCCGCGCGTCGGCGTGCTGTCCGGCCCGAGCTTCGCGCTCGAGGTCGCACAGGGCCGGCCGGCAGCGCTGGTCGCGGCCAGTGCCGACGACGCGCTGTGCGAACTGGCGGTCGAGGCCTTCCACAGCGACAGCCTGCGCATCTATGCGTCGAACGACGTGATGGGCGTCGAGGTCGGCGGCGCGCTGAAGAACGTGATGGCCATCGCCACCGGCATCGCCGACGGCATGCGCCTCGGGCTGAATGCACGCGCCGCGCTGATCACGCGCGGGCTGGCCGAGATGACGCGGCTGGGCGTCGCGCTGGGCGCCCGGCCCGACACCTTCATGGGCCTGTCCGGCCTGGGCGACCTGGTGCTCACCGCCACCGGCGACCTGTCGCGCAACCGCAAGGTGGGCCTGCGGCTGGCCGAAGGCCGCCCGCTGCCGCAGATCCTGTCCGAGCTGGGCCACGTGGCCGAAGGCGTGGCCTGCGCCGCGACGGTGCTGCGCCGGGCCCGCGCCCGCGCGGTCGACATGCCGATCACCGAGGCGGTGGTGGGCGTGCTGGAAGGACGCTGGACGCCGGCCCAGGCGATCCAGGAACTGATGTCGCGCGATGCGCGCCGCGAGAGCTGAACCGATGACGATGCAACGCCGAACCCTGCTGGCCGCCGCGGCGCTGGCCGCCGCCCTGCCGACGCAGGCCCAGTCCTGGCCGGCGCGGCCGATCCGCCTGGTGGTGCCGTTCCCGCCCGGCAGCTCGCCGGACATCATCGCGCGCCTGCTGGCCGAGCCGCTCGCGCATGCGCTCGGCCAGGCCGTCGTCGTCGACAACAAGCCGGGTGCCGGCGGCAACCTGGGCACCGGGGTCGCCGCGAAGGCCGAACCCGACGGCTACACCTTCCTGTTCACGATCCAGGGCCCGCTGGTCACCGCACCGCTGTTGTCGAAAAGCCTGGGCTACGACCCGCAGAAGGACCTGGTGCCGGTGACGCTGGTCGCGACCTCGCCGAACGTGCTGGTGGTCGACCCGAAGCTGGGCGTCGAGACGCTGGCCGACTTCGTGCGCGTCGCGAAGGCGAAGAAGGGCCAGCTGAACTACGGCAGCGTCGGCAACGGCAGCGCGGCGCATCTCGCGATGGAGTCGTTCAAGAGCCGCGCCGGGCTGGACATCGTGCACGTGCCGTACCAGGGCTTCCCGCAGGTCGTCAACGCGATCCTGGCCGGCCAGGTGCAGGCCGGCTTCATGGTGCCGGGCATCGCGATCGGCCAGGTCAAGGCGGGCAAGCTGAAGGCACTGGGCGTCACGACGCTGGGCCGCTTCGGCGCGCTGGCCGAGATGCCAACCTTCGTCGAGCAGGGCTACCCCGGCTTCGAGGCGATCTCGTGGCAGGCGGTGCTGGCGCCGGCCCGCACGCCGCAGGCGGTGGTCGACCGGATGTCGGCCGAGCTGGTGCGCATCATCAAGACCGACGACGTGCGGGGGAAAATCCTCGCGCAGTACTTCAGCGCCGCCGGCACCGCGCCCGAGGCCCTGGCCAGCCTGATGAAGACCGAGCGCGAGCGCTGGGGCAAGGTCATCAAGTCGGCGGGTGTGCAGCCCGAATAGTCAGCCGCCGCCGGCGTAGCCGTTCTGCCGCCAGGCCTCGAACACCGCGACTGCGACCGCATTGCTCAGGTTCAGGCTGCGCTGCCCCGCGCGCAGCGGCAGGCGCACCCGCTGCTCCAGCGGAAACCGCTCCCGCAACTGCGGCGCCAATCCGGCGGTCTCCGACCCGAACACCAGCCAGTCCCCGGCCTGCCATTCGACCTGCGAGAACGGCCGGCTGCCGCGCGTCGTGAACGCGAACAACCGCGCCGGGTCGGGCTGCACGGCGTCGACGAAGGCCTGCCAGTCGGCATGGCGGCGCACCGGCGCGTACTCGTGGTAGTCGAGGCCCGCGCGCCTGAGCAGCCGGTCTTCCATCGAGAAACCCAGCGGCTCGATCAGGTGCAGCGCGCAACCGGTGTTGGCCGCGAGCCGGATCACGTTGCCGGTGTTCGGCGGGATCTCCGGCTGGACGAGGACGATGTTGAACATGGGGCGAGATTGTCGCGGAGCTCAGTCGCCGCGTGATGGACGCGGCGTGCGCGCCACCACCCAGGCCTCGACGCGGGCCGCGCCGGCCTGCTTCAGCACGCGCGCCAGTTCGCCCAAGGTCGCGCCGCTGGTCATCACGTCGTCGATCAGTGCGACGTGGCGGCCGCGCAGTTCGGCGCGGCGCAACGGTTCGACCGCGAAGGCGCCGCGCACGTTGGCGGCCCGGCGGTCGAGCGGCAGGGCCAGCTGGTGCGGCGTGGCCCGCGTGCGCAGCAGCAGTCCGGCATCCGCCTTGCCGCCGACCAGCTGCGCCAGCCGGCGCGCCAGCTCCCAGGCCTGGTTGAAGCCCCGCTCGCGCAGCCGTTCAACGGCCAGCGGCACCGGCAGCAACAGCTCGGGCCGACGCGAGGGATCGCGTGCGCGCGCCGCCTGGATGCGACCGGCCAGCGCATCGGCCAGGTCGAGCGCGCCGTGGAACTTGAACTGCGTCACCAGCGCCGCCCACGGATGGGCATAGTCCGCCCCGGCGAAGGCGGCGTCGAAGGGCGGTGGTGCCAGCACGCAGGCGCCGCACACCGCGACGCCCGGCGGCACCTCGAGCGCGCAACGCCCGCAGCGCGGCGCGGCGTCCGAGAAGCGCCGCACGCAGCGCCCGCACACGCGCGCCGTGTCCCAGCCGCGGCACACCGCGCACAGCGAGGGCATGTGGCGAAGCAGGCGCGTGAGGATCACCGGCTCAATATACTGCCCGCCGATGAGCGATTCCCCTGCGGCCGCAACCTCTCGACGCTTCGACCGCGCGGTCGTCGTGCGCGCGCTGCGCCGCCTGGCCGATGCGCCGCAGGCGCCGTGGCTGCACGGCGAGATCGCGCGCCGCATGGCCGAGCGCCTGGCCATCGTGCGCAAGCAGCCGGAAGCGATCGCCGACTGGTGGAGCTTCGGCGGCGCCGGCGCCGAACACCTGGCGCGCGCCTACCCCGGCGCACGCCGCATCGCGGTCGAGCCGACGCCCGCCTTGCGCGCGCGCAGCGAGCAGGAGGCGAAGGCGCCCTGGTGGTCGCCCCGGCGCTGGCAGGGCGCGCCGGTGACCGTGGTCGCCGCCGACCAGGTCGAGCCCGGCAGCGTGCAGCTGGTCTGGGCCAACATGATGCTGCAGGCGGTGTTCGATCCGCCGGTGGTGCTTGCGCAGTGGCAGCGGGCGCTGGCGGTCGACGGCTTCGCGATGTTCTCCTGCCTCGGCCCGGACACGCTGCGCGAGCTGCGCGCGCTGTACCAGCGCCTGGGCTGGCCCACGCCGGCCGCCGACTTCGTCGACATGCACGACCTGGGCGACATGCTGGTGCGCGCCGGTTTCGCCGACCCGGTGATGGACCAGGAAACCCTCACGCTGACCTGGGCCAGCCCGCAGGCGCTGCTGGCCGAACTGCGCAGCCTGGGCGGCAACGCCGCGCCGGAGCGCTTCGCCGGGCTGCGCACGCCGCGCTGGCGCGAGCGGCTGCTGGACGCGCTGGCTGGCCTGGCCGGGCCGGACGGGCGCATCGCGATGAGTTTCGAGGTGGCCTACGGCCATGCGTTCAAGGCGCCGCCGCGCGTGCCGCTGGCGGCGCAGGCGACCGTGTCGCTGGACGACATGCGTGCACTGGTGCGCGCCCGCCCGGGTTCAGGCTGAGCGGCTTGCCGCACCGGCCTGCGCTAAACTCGCGGGCTTGAAAAATGCGGATTCGTCCGGGGGCGTCGGCCAGGGGTGCGGTCGGTGGCGCCAGAAGACTCTGCAAGCGGTGACAAGAGCAACGAGAAAAGATCTCTCTGGAGGCAACTGGAGCAGTCGCGGTATGTCCACAAGCTCGTCGGCGGCATGGCAGCCCCCGGCACCCCGGGCAGAGTTTCGCATCGGCCATGAATCCCCCGCGGGTTCGGGCTCCGGCGGCTGGTCGATCGACTGGCTCCTGAAGCGCAACTGCTCGCTGGCGCCGCGGCAACTGCTGGCGTTCTACCTGTCCTTGTGCGTGCTGTCGCTGGGCATTGCGGCGATGTTCTGGGTCCAGGGGGCGCGCATGGTGATGCCCTTCGCATGGATCGAGCTGGTGGGAGTGGGCGCGGCGCTGTGGGTCTACGCACGCCACGCCACCGACAGCGAGAGCATCGTGTTGCGCGACGACCGGCTGACCGTGGAAGTCGCCAACGGGCCGCAGGTGGAGCGGGTCGAGTTCCAGCCGGCCTGGGTGCGGGTGGAGCCGGAGCGTGACGAACAGTCGCTGATCGAGTTGTCGGGCCAGGGGCGGCGGATTGCGGTGGGGCGCTTCGTGCGGCCCGAGCTTCGCGGCCAGCTGGCGCAGGAATTGCGCCTGGCGCTGCGGCGCTGGCAACAGGGGGCGGCCCGGCCGGCCCCGGTGTGATTTTGGGAAAACTGAAACGACCATGATGAAGCAGACGAAAACACTTTGGCAGCGGGCGGGACAGATCGGCCTGGGCCTGGGCGCCGCGTTGGCCACATCGGCTGCCATGGCCGTCAACAGCCTGCCGGGAGGGCCGGCCGTCAACCAGCTGGACCTGCACCCGCCGGTCACCGCGATCGCTGCCGAGCAGCGCTGGCTGCACTACTTCGTGATGACGATCTGCATCGTCATCTTCATCGGCGTGTTCGGCGTGATGTTCTATTCGATCATCAAGCACCGCAAGTCCAAGGGCGCCAAGCCGGCCAACTTCCACGAGAGCACCACGGTCGAGATCATCTGGACCATCGTGCCCTTCGTCATCGTGATCCTGATGGCGTTGCCGGCCACCAAGGCGGTGGTCGCGATGAAGGACACCAGCGCCGCCGACCTGACCATCAAGGCCACCGGCATCCAATGGAAGTGGGGCTACGACTACCTGAAGGGCGAGGGCGAGGGCATCGGCTTCGTCTCGACCCTCGACGTCACGCAGCGCGAGATGTCCGACTCGGGCAAGCCGTCCGGCGACGACTACCTGCTGAAGGTCGACAACCCGCTGGTCGTGCCGGTGAACAAGAAGGTGCGCGTGATCACCACCGCCACCGACGTGATCCATGCCTTCATGGTGCCGTCGTTCGGCATCAAGCAGGACGCGATCCCCGGCTTCGTGCGCGACACCTGGTTCCGCGCCGAGAAGACCGGCGATTTCTACGGCCAGTGCGCCGAGCTGTGCGGCAAGGAACACGCCTACATGCCGATCCACGTGAAGGTGGTGTCCGCCGAGGACTACACCAAGTGGGTCGACGCGAAGAAGAAGGCGATGGCCGCGGCCGCGGACGATCCCGCCAAGGTGTGGGAACAGCCCGCGCTGATCGCGCGCGGCGAGAAGGTCTATGCCGCGAACTGCGCGGCCTGCCACCAGCCCAACGGCAAGGGCGGCGGCCCGATCAAGCCGCTCGACGGCTCGCCGGCGGTGCTCGACGCCGACAAGACCAAGCAGATCCACATCGTGCTGAACGGCCAGAACAACGGCGCGATGCCGTCGTGGAAGCAGCTGTCGGACACCGACCTCGCCGCCGTCATCACCTACACGAAGAACAACTGGTCGAACAAGACCGGCCAGACCGTGCAGCCGTCCGAAGTGCTCGCCCAGCGTAAGCAATAGGCCAGAGTCGCCCAAAGGAAACATCACCCATGAGCGCAGTTCTCGATCCCCACGGCCACGCGGCCGGCGACACCCACGACGAGCATGCCCACGACCACCATCCGCACGGCTGGCGGCGCTGGGTCTACGCAACCAACCACAAGGACATCGGCACGCTGTACCTGCTGTTCTCGTTCACGATGCTGATCGTCGGCGGCACGCTGGCGCTGCTGATCCGCGCCGAGCTGTTCCAGCCCGGCCTGCAGATCGTCAATCCGCAGCTGTTCAACCAGCTGACGACGATGCACGGGCTGATCATGGTGTTCGGCGCGATCATGCCGGCCTTCGTCGGCTTCGCGAACTGGATGATCCCGCTGCAGATCGGCGCGCCCGACATGGCCTTCGCGCGCATGAACAACCTGAGCTTCTGGCTGCTGATCCCGGCGGCGCTGATGCTGGTGGGTTCGTTCTTCATGCCCGGCGGTGCGCCGGCCGCCGGCTGGACGCTGTATGCGCCGCTGACGCTGCAGATGGGCCCGTCGATGGATGCCGGCATCTTCGCGATGCACATCATGGGCGCGAGCTCGATCATGGGCTCGATCAACATCATCGTCACCATCCTCAACATGCGCGCGCCCGGCATGACGCTGATGAAGATGCCGATGTTCTGCTGGACCTGGCTGATCACCGCCTACCTGCTGATCGCGGTGATGCCGGTGCTGGCGGGCGCCATCACGATGACGCTGACCGACCGCCACTTCGGCACCAGCTTCTTCAACCCCGCCGGCGGCGGCGACCCGGTGATGTACCAGCACATCTTCTGGTTCTTCGGCCACCCCGAGGTGTACATCATGATCCTGCCGGCCTTCGGCATCGTGAGCCACATCGTGCCGGCCTTCGCCCGCAAGCGCCTGTTCGGCTACACCTCGATGGTGTACGCCACCGCGTCGATCGCGATCCTGTCGTTCATCGTCTGGGCGCACCACATGTTCACGACCGGCATGCCGGTCACCGGCCAGCTGTTCTTCATGTACGCGACGATGCTGATCGCGGTGCCCACCGGCGTGAAGATCTTCAACTGGATCGCCACCATGTGGCGCGGCTCGATGACCTTCGAGACGCCGATGCTGTTCGCGGTCGGCTTCATCTTCGTGTTCACGATGGGCGGCTTCACCGGCCTGATCCTCGCGATGGCGCCGGTCGACATCCAGCTGCAGGACACCTACTACGTGGTGGCGCACTTCCACTACGTGCTGGTGGCCGGCTCGCTGTACGCGATGTTCGCCGGCTTCTACTACTGGGCGCCGAAGTGGACCGGCGTGATGTACAGCGAGACGCGCGGCAAGATCCATTTCTGGGGCTCGCTGGTCTCGTTCAACCTCACGTTCTTCCCGATGCACTTCCTGGGGCTGGCCGGCATGCCGCGGCGCTATGCCGACTACCCGATGCAGTTCGCCGACTTCAACGCGATTGCCTCGGTCGGCGCATTCTGGTTCGGGCTGATGCAGGTCTACTTCTTCCTCTTCATCGTGCTGCCGTGCATGCGCGGCAAGGGCGAGCCGGCTCCGCAGAAGCCGTGGGAAGCCGCCGAGGGCCTCGAATGGGAAGTGCCGTCGCCGGCGCCGTTCCACACCTTCGAGCATCCGCCGAAGCTGAACGCCGCCGCCACCAAGGTGATCGGCTGACATGACGCCCGAGCAGAAGAAGAACAACCGCCGGCTGGGATGGATCCTGGCCTCGGTGGCCATCGTCTTCTTCGTCGGCTTCATGGCCAAGGCCGCGTTGTTCGGGATCTGAGGCAGCACCATGTCGACGCCTGACCGCGAACCCGAACGCAAGCCCGAGCCCGACCGCGGCCTGAAGACCGACAACTGGCGCATGGCGGGCAAGCTCGCCGTCGTCGCGGTCGCGATGGTCGGCTTCGGCTACGCGATGGTGCCGATGTACCGCTCGATCTGCGAGGTGCTGGGCGTGAACGTGCTGTCGCTGTCCGAGCGGGCGGTGCCCGGCAACTCCGACGCGACGCACAAGAACACGCAGGTCGACGCGAGCCGCACCATCACCGTCGAGTTCGATGCGAACGCGCGCGGGCCGTGGGAGTTCAAGTCGATGCAGCGCTCGATCGACGTGCACCCGGGCGAGCTGGCCACGGTGATGTACGAGTTCCGCAACGTGCAGGACCGCACGATGACGGCGCAGGCGATCCCCAGCTATGCGCCCAAGCAGGCCTCGCCGCACTTCAACAAGCTCGAATGCTTCTGCTTCAGCGAGCACACGCTGAAGCCGGGCGAATCCAAGCAGTGGCCGGTGGTGTTCGTGATCGACCCGAAGCTGCCGAAGGACGTCAAGACCATCACGCTGTCGTACACCTTCTTCGAGGTGGCGGGCGGCAAGGTCGCGGCTGCGCCGAAGGAGACTGCGCCCGTGAAGGACGGCTCATGAGCGATGGCCTGAAGGACGCGGTCAAGCGCCGCGGCTCGTTCCTCGGGACGATGAAGGCCGTCGCCTGGTCGTTCTTCGGCGTGCGCAAGTCGGGCGACTACGAGAAGGATGTGGAGCAGCTGAACCCGGTGCACCTGGTCATCGCGGGCGTCCTCGGCGCCGCGCTGTTCGTGGTCGTGCTGGTGCTGCTGGTGCAGTGGGTGTTGTCCAGCGGCGTGGCCTCTGGGGGCTGAAACGCAGAAGAGTTGGCAGAAGAGAAACAGATCGGACTAGCAGGAGAAAACATGTCGTCAGCGACGCATTCGGGCCAGGCGCCCCACTACTTCGTTCCGGCGCCTTCGCGGCATCCGGTCATGGCTTCGGCCGGCCTGCTGATGGTGATCTTCGGCGCCGGCCAGTGGGTCAACGGCCACGGCTGGGCCGCGTACCTGGTGCTGTTCGGCCTGCTGTGGTGGGCCTTCGTGCTGAAGCAGTGGTTCGGCGACGCGATCGGCGAGAGCGAGGGCGGGCTCTACAGCGACCGCATCGACATCTCGTACCGCTGGAGCATGAGCTGGTTCATCTTCTCCGAGGTGATGTTCTTCGGCGCCTTCTTCGGCGCGCTGTTCTGGGCCCGGCTGCATGCGGTGCCCAACCTGGGCAGCTTCGACAACGCCATCCTGTGGCCCGACTTCAAGGCCATCTGGCCGAGCTCGGGCGTCGGCATGACGGCGTCGCCGGCCGGCACGGTCGAGCCCTTCAGCACGATGGGGCCGTGGCCGATCCCGACCATCAACACCGCACTGCTGCTGACCTCGGGCGTCACGCTGACGATCGCCCACCATGCGCTGATCGCGGGCAACCGCGCCAAGACGATCGGCTTCATGTGGGTCACGGTGCTGCTGGGCATCCTGTTCCTGACGCTGCAGGGCTACGAGTACCACCATGCCTACACCGAGCTGAACCTGAAGCTGTCGTCGGGCGTCTATGGCTCGACCTTCTTCATGCTGACCGGCTTCCACGGCTTCCACGTGTTCGTCGGCATGCTGATGCTGCTGTTCATCACGCTGCGTTTGCAGCGCGGGCACTTCACGCCGCAGAAGCACTTCGGCTTCGAGGGCGCGGCCTGGTACTGGCACTTCGTCGACGTGGTGTGGCTCGGGCTCTACATCGTTGTCTACTGGCTTTGAGCCACGCCCGATGAAACAAGAGCGCCCCGCGAGGCGCTCTTTTTCTTGGCCTCCGGGCTACGAGGTGCGGATGCCGGTGGGATGGATCCAGCCCATCCAGTAGCTGAACAGGATGACCAGGAACAGGAGCACCGAGACGCCGACGCGCACCGCCAGCGCCCGCATCATGTTCCCGCTCTTCGGCTTGCCGTCGCGGCCGTCGCGCATCATGAAGACACCGGCGAACACGAGCGCGCCGATGATGAAGACGAAGGCGACGCCGATCAGGTATTTCATGGGCCACGATTATTCCACCCGCTCCCGCGCCGCGATCGTGCTGCTCGCCACCGTGCTGGGCATGGGCATCACCGCCCGGCTCGGCGTGTGGCAGCTCGATCGCGCCGCGCAGAAGCGGGCGCTGCAATCGGCGCTGGACGAACGGGCCCACCTGCCGCCGCTCGATGCGGCCGCCCTCGCGACGACCGAGGCCGCGGCCGATGCGCAGCACTACCGCCCGGTGCGCCTGCAGGGCGAATGGCGGCCCGGCGCCACCGTGTTCCTCGACAACCGCCAGATGAACGGCCGCCCCGGCTTCTTCGTCGTGACGCCGCTGATGCTGGCCGGCGGCGACGCGGTGCTGGTGCAGCGCGGCTGGGCGCCGCGCGACATGGCCGACCGCACCCGCGTGCCGGCGGTGCCGACGCCGCCGGGCCCGATCGAGGTGTGGGGCCTGATCGCCCCGCCTCCCGCACGGCTGTTCGACTTCGCGGGCGGTGTCGCCGGTACCATCCGGCAGAATCTCGAACTGGCGGCGTTCTCGCGGGAGATCGGCGTCGCGCTGCGGCCGCTGTCGGTGCAGCAGCTGGACGCCCCCGCCGCGGCGGGCGACGGCCTCGCGCGCCACTGGCCCGCCCCGGCGGTCGACATCCACAAGCACTATGGGTACGCGTTCCAGTGGTTCGCGATGTGCGCATTGATGGCAGGTCTGTATGTCTGGTTCCAACTCGTCCGCCCCCGGCTCCGGCGCCATGCCTGAGCCCCTGACTCCGGTCAGCTTCAGCGTGCATTCGCTGCCGTCGCCCGCCGCGATGGCCGGCGACGGGCGCCGCACCGCGGCCGGCCGGCTGCGCATGCTGCTGGTGCTGGCGGTGTGCGCCGCGCCGGTGATCGCGTCGTACGTCACCTACTTCATCATCCGCCCGGAAGGCCGCACCAACTACAGCGAGCTGATCACGCCGTCGCGCGCGATGCCCGACGACCTGAAGCTGCGCACGCTCGGCGGCGAGCCGGTGGCCGCGGGCGCATTGCGCGACCAGTGGCTGATGGTGGTCGTCGCCGATGCCGCCTGCGACGCGACCTGCGAGAAATACCTCTACCTGCAGCGCCAGATCCGCGAGTCGCTTGGGCGCGAGAAGGAGCGTGTCGACAAGGTCTGGCTGATCACCGACGAGCGCACGCCGCGGCCCGAGGTGATGCAGGCGATCTCCATCGGCACGCCGGCCGCGGTGCTGCGCGTGCAGCGCGACGCGCTCGCGGCCTGGCTCGCGCCGGCGCCCGGGCAGGCGCTGTCGCAGCACATCTACCTGGTCGACCCGATGGGCCAATGGATGATGCGCGTGCCGCCGGATCCCGATGCCGCGAAGCTGAAGCGCGACATCGAGAAGCTGCTGCGCGCCTCGGCCTCCTGGGACCAGCCCGGCCGGCCCGCGCGCTGACCGGTCCGGCATGAGCATCGTGGCGGCCTACGACCTGAGCCCGGTCGGCGCGATGGCGCTGGTCGCAGTGCTGCTCGCGACCGGCCCGCTGGTGTGGATCGCGCTGCGCCACCGCCGCGCGCACCCGGCGACGCGGCTGCGCGCGCTGACGGTGATGACGCTGTTCCTGACCTTCGACCTGGTGCTGTTCGGCGCCTACACGCGGCTCAGCGATTCGGGCCTCGGCTGCCCCGACTGGCCGGGCTGCTACGGCAACGCGAGCCCGCTGGGTGCGCAGGGCCATATCGACGCGGCGCAGGCGGCGATGCCCAGCGGCCCGGTCACGCACGGCAAGGCCTGGGTCGAGATGGTGCACCGCTACCTGGCCGGCTCGGTCGGCGTGCTGATCATCGCGATCGCGGTCGCCTCGTGGCGCCGCAAGGCGCGCGATGCCGCGGCGTTGTCGCCGTGGTGGGCCGGCGCGACGCTGCTGTGGGTGTGCCTGCAGGGCGCGTTCGGCGCGCTGACGGTGACGATGAAGCTGTTCCCGGCCATCGTCACGCTGCACCTGCTGGGCGGGCTCGGCCTGCTGATGCTGTTGGCCGTGCAGAGCCAGGCCGATGGGCAACTGCCATTGCGCCTGCCCGCCGGCTTGCGCCGTGGCGTGTGGATGGTGCTCGCGATCAGCCTGGCGCAGGTGACGCTGGGCGGCTGGGTCAGCACCAACTACGCGGTGCTGGCCTGCACCGATTTCCCGACCTGCCAGGGCCACTGGTGGCCGGCGATGGATTTCGAGCACGGCTTCGCCATCTGGCGCGAGCTGGGCGCCGGCAAGGACGGCGGCTACCTGCCGTTCGCGGCGCTGACGGCGATCCACGTCGTGCACCGCATCGGCGCCGGCGTGACGCTCGCGGCACTGCTGCTGCTGGCCTGGCGGTTGCACGCGAGCGGCGAGCCCGCGCTGCGGCGCTGGGCGGGGCGCTTCGCCGCGGTGGCGGCCTGGCAGCTGGCCAGCGGCCTCGGCAACGTGGTGCTCGGCTGGCCGCTGGTGGCCGCACTGGCGCACACCGGCGGCGCCGCGGCGCTGGTCACGCTGCTGGCGAGCCTGCTGGCGCAGGCGCATGTGGACGTTTTGTCCGCCCGTGCCGGTGCCCGTGCGCCCGGGGCCTGGCGGCCCGCCTCGTAAAATCAGCAGTTCGCCTGCCATGTCCAACACCTTGACCACCCCTGCCGCCACGGCTTCGTTCGCTTCGCGCTGGCGCCAGTTCTACGCGCTGACGAAGCCGCGCGTGGTGCAGCTGATCGTGTTCTGCGCCGTGATCGGCATGCTGCTCGCGGTACCGGGCGTGCCGGACTGGCGCCTCGCCCTGGCCGGCACGGCCGGCATCTGGCTGGTGGCGGCCGCCGCCGCGGCCTTCAACTGCGTCGTCGAGCAGCACATCGACGCCAAGATGGCGCGCACCGCATGGCGGCCGACCGCCAAGGGCGAGCTGACCAACACGCAGACGCTTCTGTTCTCGGCCGTGCTGTGCGTGGCCGGCAGCGCCATCCTCTACTGGCTGGTGAACCCGCTGACGATGTGGCTGACCTTCGCCACCTTCGTCGGCTATGCGGTGATCTACACCGTGGTGCTGAAGCCGATGACGCCGCAGAACATCGTGATCGGCGGCGCGTCGGGCGCGATGCCGCCGGTGCTGGGCTGGGCCGCGATGCGCGGCGAGGTCGGGCCGGAGGCGCTGATGCTGTGCCTGATCATCTTCCTGTGGACGCCGCCGCACTTCTGGGCGCTGGCGCTGTACCGCGTCGAGGACTACCGCCGCTCCGGCCTGCCGATGCTGCCGGTGACGCACGGCAGCGAGTTCACGCGCCTGCAGGTGCTGCTCTACACCTTCGTGCTGTTCGCGGCCACGCTGCTGCCGTTCGTGTTCGGCATGAGCGGCGTGATCTACGTGGCGGCGGCCGTCGTGCTGGGGGCCTTGTTCACGGGCTACGCGTGGCAGCTGTGGCGTTCGTACTCCGACGCGCTGGCGCGCCGCACCTTCCGCTTCTCCATCCTCCACCTGTCGTTGCTGTTTGCGGCGCTGCTGGTGGACCACTACCTGAACCCGCTGCTGCGATGATCCAAAGACGAGTCCTCGTGCGGGCCGGCGCTGCCGGCTTGCTGGTCGCAGGCCTGGCGGCCTGCGATCGTTTGCCGCCATCCGCGTCGTCGACGCCGGCCTTCAAGGCGGTCGACATCACCGGTGCCGACTACGGCAGCGGCCTGTCGCTGCCCGACCAGGACGGCAAGACCCGCACGCTCGCCGACTTCAAGGGCAAGCTGACGGTGGTGTTCTTCGGCTACACGCAGTGCCCCGACGTGTGCCCGACCACGATGGCCGAGCTGGCGCAGGTCAAGAAGGCACTCGGCAAGGACGGCGAGCGCGTGCAGGGCGTCTTCATCACGATCGACCCCGAGCGCGACACGCCCGAGGTGCTGAAGGCCTACATGGGCAGCTTCGACCCGAGCTTCGTCGCGCTGCGCGGCACGCCGGAGCAGACCGCCGCGGCCGCCAAGTCCTTCAAGGTGTTCTATGCCAAGGTGCCCGGCAAGACCGAGGGCAGCTACACGATGGACCACACTGCCGGGTCCTACGTGTTCGACGCCAGCGGCAAGCTGCGGCTGTTCACGCGCTACGGCAGCGGCACCGAGGCGCTGAAGTCCGACCTGCAGGCCTTGCTGGCGAGCGCGTAAAAAGCGAAAGGGCCCCGCGGGGCCCTTTCTTTGCTGGCGACACAGAACGATCAGGCCGCGTCGGACAGCGCCTTGCGCATCTTCTTCATCGCCGCGACCTCGATCTGGCGGATGCGCTCGGCGCTGACGCCGTACTCGCCGGCCAGGTCGTGCAGCGTCATGCCGCCCGAGCTGTCGTCGTTCACCTTCAGCCAACGCTCCTCGACGATGCGGCGGCTGCGGGCGTCCAGCGCATCCAGCGCCTGGGCGATGCCGTCGCCGGCCAGCCAGTCGCGGCGCTGCGCCTCGATCACGCGGGTCGGCTCGCTGCTGTCGTCGGCCAGGTAGGCGATCGGCGCGTAGCTTTCCTCGCCGTCGTCGCCCTGTGGTTCGAGCGCGACGTCACCGCCCGACAGGCGCGTTTCCATCTCGAGCACTTCCTCGCGCTTGACGTTCAGCTGCTGCGCGACCTGGTCGATCTCGCTCTGCGTCAGCGTTGCACGGTGGGTCGCGCCGTCGAGCGCGTCTTCCTTCATGCTCTGCTTCATCGAGCGCAGGTTGAAGAACAGCTTGCGCTGGGCCTTGGTCGTCGCGACCTTGACCATGCGCCAGTTCTTCAGGATGTATTCGTGGATCTCGGCCTTGATCCAGTGCATCGCGTAGCTGACCAGGCGCACGCCCTGGTCGGGGTCGAAGCGCTTGACGGCCTTCATCAGGCCGACGTTGCCTTCCTGGATCAGGTCGCCGTGCGGCAGCCCGTAGCCCAGGTACTGGCGCGAGATCGAGGCGACCAGCCGCAGGTGCGACAGCACCAGCTTCCCGGCCGCTTCGACGTCACCGTGCTCGCGCAGCCGGCGCGCGAACGAGACTTCCTCGTCGTGCGTCAGCAGCGGAATGCGGTTGATGGCGGACATGTAGGCGTCCAGGTTGCCCAGCGAGGGCACCATCGCGAACGGATCGCGGACGGCCAGGGCCGTGTCGGTAGAGCGTGGAGAGAGAGTCATGGAAGCATCAGACATGCTGAATTTCCTTTCGTTCCCTTGATATTAGCACTCGACCACAAAGAGTGCTGACGGCGCGGATGGAGACATCCGTCAGACTTCTATGTGAGTAAATACTTGCAACAACGAAGCGGCAAATCGTGTTCCCGGCCTCACTGGCAGCAAGGTTTTGGGACTATCCTGCGCAGTTCCACCCTGTGTGCCTTCGAGGAGAACTTCACGATGCAGACCCGTCCCTTGCTGAAGAGTTTCGTTGCCACCGCCGTCACTGTCTGTTGCTGGACGGTGCATGCGGCGTCCATCGCGCCGGCCGCCGCCGAGAACGGCATGGTGGTCACGGCCCAGCGCTTGGCCACCCAGGTCGGGGTCGACGTGCTGAAGAAGGGCGGCAACGCGGTCGACGCGGCCGTCGCGGTGGGTTACGCGCTGGCGGTGGTGTATCCCGCGGCCGGCAACCTGGGCGGCGGCGGCTTCATGACGATCCAGCTGGCCGACGGCCGCAAGACCTTCCTCGACTTCCGCGAGAAGGCGCCGCTGGCCGCCACGCCCAACATGTACCTCGATGCCTCGGGCAACGTCGTCAAGGGCCTGAGCACCACCGGCCACCTGGCGGTCGGCGTGCCGGGCACGGTGTCGGGCCTGGAGATGGCGCGCGCCAAGTACGGCACGATGAAGCGCGCCCAGCTGATCGCCCCGGCCATCACCTTCGCCGACAAGGGCTTCACGCTCGACCAGGGCGACGTCGACATGCTGCTGACGGCGACCGAGGACTTCCGCAAGGACCCGGTGTCCGGCGCGATCTTCCTGAACAAGGGCCAGCCCTTCGCGCCCGGCCAGAAGCTGGTGCAGAAGGACCTGGCGAAGACGCTGCGGCTGATCTCGCAGAAGGGCGAGGCCGGCTTCTACCAGGGATCGGTGGGCGCGGCCATCGTCGCGTCGAGCCAGTCCGGCAAGGGCATCCTCACGCAGGCCGACCTCGACCAGTACAAGACCCGCGAGCTCGCGCCGGTCGAATGCGACTACCGCGGCTACCACATCGTTTCCGCCCCGCCGCCCAGCTCGGGCGGGGTCGTGATCTGCGAGATCCTGAACGTGCTCGAGGGCTACCCGCTGAAGGACCTGGGCTTCCGCTCGGCGCAATCGGTGCATTACCAGATCGAGGCGATGCGCCACGCCTACGTCGACCGCAACAGCTACCTGGGCGACCCGGATTTCGTCAAGAACCCGCTCGACCGGCTGCTCGACAAGGGCTATGCCGGCAAGATCCGCGCGGCGATCGACCCGGCCAAGGCCGGCGTCTCGCAGGACATCAAGCCGGGCGTCGAGCCGCATGAAGGCAGCAACACCACGCACTACTCGATCGTCGACAAGGACGGCAACGCGGTGTCGGTGACCTACACGCTGAACGACTGGTTCGGCGCCAAGGTCACGGCCGCGAAGACCGGCGTGATCCTGAACGACGAGATGGACGACTTCACCGCCAAGATCGGCGTGCCCAACATGTACGGCCTGGTGCAGGGCGAGGCGAACGCGATCGCCCCGGGCAAGCGCCCGCTGAGCTCGATGAGCCCGACCATCGTCTCGCGCGACGGCAAGCCGGTGATGGTGGTCGGCACGCCCGGCGGCAGCCGCATCATCACGGTGGTGGTGCACACCATCCTGAACGTGATCGACTACGGCATGAACGTGCAGGAGGCGGTCGACGCGCCGCGCTTCCACCAGCAGTGGCTGCCGGAGACGACCAACGTCGAGGTCAACGCGCTGAGCCCCGACACCCGCAAGATCCTGGTCGACATGGGCCACAAGCTGGGCAACCCGCAGCCGGCCAACCACGTGGCGGCAATCCTGGTGGGGGCGCCGTCGCTGGGCGGCAAGCCGGTGGGCAAGAACAGGTTCTACGGCGCCAATGACCCGCGCCGCAACTCGGGCCTGGCCCAGGGCTTCTAACCAAACCGCGTTTCGGCGTCGTCCAACACTGCATCGACGACGCCGAGCAGCTGGCTCACGCTGACCGGCTTGGTCAGGTACTGCCGCGCGCCGGCCGCCAGCGCGGTCTCGATCTGGCTGGCCAGCGCGTCGGCCGACACCACGACCACCGGGATCGAGGCCGTGCCGGGGTCGGCCTTCAGGTGTCGCAGCAGCTCCATGCCGTCGATGTCGGGCAGGTGCATGTCGAGCAGGATCAGGTCGGGGCGCCGTGCGCGGATCGCGGCCAGCCCGTCCAGCCCGGTCACCGACACGTCGAACTGCACCTGCGGCCGGCGCGCCAGGATGCCGCGCATCACCTCGACGTTGGTCTCGTTGTCCTCGACGTAGTGCACGATGCGCTGGTGGTAGCTGCCGGTCTCGGGCGCGATCTCGTCCAGCCCGACCGGCGCGCTGTCGCCGGGGTTGGCGCGCGGCAGCGTCAGGATGAACGACGAGCCCTCGCCGGCCGTGCTGCGCGCGCGCACCGAGCCGCCCATCAGCTCGGCCAGCCGCTGGCTGATCACCAGGCCGATGCCGGTGCCTTCGAGCGACGAACGCTCGCGCCCGAGCCGGTTGAAGGGCTGGAACAGCTGCGACAGCTGCTGCGGCGTCATGCCCAGCCCGGTGTCGGTGATGGTCAGCTCGACGCTGTCGCGCTGGCTGCCCGCGGCGCCGCGGCGCGACGCCACGTGGATGCGCCCACCCTCGGTGTTGTACTTCACCGCATTGCTCAGCAGGTTGATCAGGACCTGCTTGACCCGTGTCGCGTCGCCGGTCACGCGCGCGGCGTTGTCGGCGAGTTCCTGGCTGATGATGATGCCGCGCCGCCGCGCATCCTGCTCGACCAGCGCCAGCGCCGCCGTCACCGCGTCGCGCAGGTCCAGCGTCTCGGCCTGCAGGTTCAGCGTGCCCGATTCGATGCGCGACAGGTCGAGCACGTCGTTGATCATGTCCAGCAGGTGCCAGCCGGCGCTCTGGATCTGCGTCACCCACGGCCGCTGCGCGAGCGGCAGCGGATGGTTCTGGTCCAGCTCCAGCAGTTGCGCGAAGCCGAGCATCGCGTTCAGCGGCGTGCGCAGCTCGTGGCTCATGCGCGACAGGAAGTCGCTCTTCGCGCGGTTGGCCGCTTCGGCCACCTCGCGCGCGCGCTCGGCCTCGGCCAGCCGCAGGTGCTCGGTGATGTCTTCCACCACGCCGACGATGCGCCGCGGCTGGCCCTGCAGGTCGCGCAGCAGCGTCACGATGGTCTGCACCCACACCTGGCGCCCGTCGCGCGTCACGTAGCGGCCCTGGCGCCGGTACATCGGGATCTCGCCGCGCAGCAGCTGGCTGCTCATCTCCAGGTCCTGCGCACGGTCGTCCGGGTGGGTCAGCGCGGCGACGTTCATGTCGACCAGTGCATCGGCGCTGTAGCCGGTCAGGTTGCAGTACTGCGGATTGACCTGCTTCACGTTGCCGTGCAGGTCGGTGTAGACGACGCCGATCGGCACGTGGTTCAGGATGTTGCGGAAGCGCTGCTCGCTCTCGCGCAGGTCGGCCTCGGTGCGCTGGCGCTCGGCGATCTCGCGCTGCAGCGCCGCGGTGCGGTCGCTGACGGCCGCCTCGATGCGCCGGGTGCGGCCGGTCACGGTGAGCATCAGCGCGCCCAGCATCGAGGTGGCCAGCAGCCCGACCAGCGAGAACAGCAGCGCGTTGCGCTCGCGCACGTGCGGCACCGCGCTGCGCGACGAGGTGACGCGCAGGTCCCATTGGCGCCCGGCGAAGGCCAGCGCGCGCACGTGCACCAGCTCGGCCGACTGCGTCTCGCAGCCCGTGGGCCCGGCCAGCCGCCGCCGTTCGGCGATCGGGTCGGTGTCGACGATGCAGACGTCCAGGTAGTGCGGCAGCATGCTGCGGAAGGCCTGCAGCGCATCGCCCATGCGCAGCGTGACGAAGACCACGCCGCGCGCGGCCGCCACGCGGTCGCTGACGGTGGTGGGTGCGCCGTTGTAGATCGCCTGGTAGATCACCACGCCGGTCTGGTTGCCGTTGCTGTCCTGCGTGATGCGGAAGCCCGCGCTCGCGGCCGGCCGGTCGGTGCGCACCGACGAATCGATGGCCACGCGGGCGGCCGCGATCGAGCGCGTGTTGACGCCGAGCGCGGCGGCGTTCGGCGCCTGCGGCTCGATGTAGCGGATCGCCGCGACGGTGTCGTCGGGCGACGGCGTGTAGCCGGAATCGAAGCGGTCGAACACGTGGTAGCCGGGCAGCCCGGCGGCCTGCACGCGGGCCTCGAACGCAGGCACCTGCGAGCGCGGCATCAGCTCGGTCCAGCCGAGGGCCTGCAGGTGGCCGCCGATCTCGAGCCATGCCGCCGCGGCGCGGTGCATCTCTTCGCGCGTGACGTCCTCCGACGAGATCATCACGCCGCGCAGCGCCTCGAGCGCATGCAGCGGGTACTGCAGCTGGGCCGCCAGGTTGGACGACGCATGCACCGCGTCGCGCTCGAAGGCGGCCTGCACGCGCGCGTCTTCCCACTGCGCGACCTGGCGCACGCCGAGCGCCATCAGCACCGTCGCGACCGCCAGCGTCAGGCCGACCGTGCTGCGCCGCGCCTGCCATTCAGTGCGCGGCAGGCCGATCAGCGTCAGCGCGACCGGCGTGCCGATCAGCACGCCCAGCGCGTCGCCGGCCCACCAGGTCCACCAGCTGAAGGCCAGGTCGCCCAGCGGCTGCTGGCCGGCCAGCCAGATCGCGAGCGTCGCGACGCTGCAGCTGGCGAGGGTCGCGACCAGCGCCCCGAGCCCGAAGAACACCGCGATGTCGCGCGGCTCGCCCAGCGTCGCGGGCTGCGGCACGAAGCGGCGCACCAGCGCGGCACCGAGCGCGGCCTGCAGCGTGGCGCCGGCCGCGATGGCGGCCGGGACCAGCACGCCGGCCAGGCTGGGCCCACCGCGCTCGAGGCTCAGCGCCAGGTTGACGCCGAAGGCGCCGAGCGCGACGCCGGGCAGCACGCGCCAGCCGTAGACCAGCACGCACGCGAGCGCGATGCCGGCCGAGGGGTAGAGCGGCGAGGCGAGGCTGGGCGGGATCGCCAGCCACAGTGCGGCCCAGCCGACAACCGCATACGCGATGGCCGTGCCCGCCAGGGCGACCGACCAGTGGGGCGTAAGGCGGGGCGACGCTGGCGTCATCGAGTCGATGGTGGGCGAGGTGGGGTGCGGCAGCGCGAGCCTACCACCTGGGGAACCCCGCTCAAGCTACTTCATGACCGCTGCCGGCCTGCCAGATCTCGGTCCAGGTGGCCGAGTCCATCTTCAGCTGCAGCGCCGCCAGCGCTTCGCGCACGGCATCGAGGCGCTGCGAGCCGGTCAGCGGATGCGGGCGGGTCGGGTGGCGCAGCAGCCAGGCATAGGCGACGGTCGCGGCGCTGACGCCGTGGCGCTGCGCGACGCTGTTCAGCACCGCCTGCACGCGGCGCGTGCGCTCGTCGCCGCCGGTCAGCAGCCGGCCGCCGGCCAGCGGCGACCAGATCATCGGCCGCAGGCGCAGTTGCTGGCACTGGTCGAGCGTGCCGTCGTGCAGCGGGTCGAGGTGCAGCGGGTGCAGCTCGACCTGGTTGGTCGCGAGCGCGATGCGGCTGTTCAGCAGCTCGAACTGCGCCGGCGTGAAATTCGAGACGCCGAAGGCCCGCACCTTGCCGGCCTGGCGCAGCGCCGCGAAGGCCTCGGCCACCTCGTCGGCGTCCATCAGTGCATCGGGGCGGTGGATCAGCAGCAGGTCGAGGTGGTCGGTCTGCAATGCGCGCAGCGAGTTCTCGACGCTGTGCGTGATGTGCGCCGCCGAGGTGTCGTACTGCTTGATGCGGTGTTCCGGGCGCGCCTGGCCGACCAGCTTGATGCCGCACTTGCTGACCAGCTGCATGTGCTGGCGCAGCGACGGCTTCAGCGCCAGCGCCTGCCCGAACAGGGTCTCGACCTGGTAGCCGCCGTAGATGTCGGCATGGTCGAAGCTGGTGACGCCGAGCTCCATGCACTGCTCGATCCAGTGCAGGCGTTTCGCGGCGTCCCAGCCCCAGTCGGCCATGCGCCAGGCGCCGGCAACGATGGGGGAGAGGGCGAGGTTGGGGGCGTTGGCTGGGCTCATGGTCGCAACAAAGTATCGGTTGGGAGACGCGGCAGGGAAACGCAGAGCGTAACAGTCGGTTTCCCTTGTGTTGCATGGGGCGAATCCTGACGATAACAACGCCAGAATGCGGCCCGCGCCGGTCCAGCCCACCCTGCTGGTCCGGCCGCTGCCGTGCCTTACCGGGTCCCGATTTGCCAGAGTTCCTGCGTCGCCTGCTGCTGTGCCTGCTGCTGGCCGCCACCCCGTTGTGGGTGGGGGCGGCGCCGCCGTTGCAGCTGGGCGTGCCGGGCCCGGCACGCAGCCTGGCCGAGGGGGCCGAGTTCCGCATCGACGCCACCGGCCGCCAGGAGCCGCAGGCGGTGCTGGCCGAGCACGCCGGCTGGCAGGCGTTGCCCGAGGACGAGGTGTTCGGCGCCCGCTGGCCGGCCGTCACCTGGGTGCGATTCAGCGTGCAGGCCGGCGCCGGCAGCGAGGCCGACGGCTTCCTCGAACTGCCGCACGCGACGCTGCTGCGCGCCGAGCTGTTCCCGGTCGGGCCCGATGGGCGGATCGGGCCGCCGCAGTCGACCGGCGTGCTGACGCCGATCTCGCGGTGGCCGCTGCGCGGCTCGCTGCCGGTGTTCCAGCTGCATGCCGACGCGGCCCGGCCGACCGCCTGGCTGCTGCGGCTGGAGCACCCGGCGGCGCTGGGCGGTGCGCCGCTGCTGCGCAGTCCGCGCGACCTGCTGCAAAGCCAGGGCGCGACCCAGCTGTTCATCGGCGCGTACTTCGGGCTGGCGCTGCTGGCGCTGTTGTACGTCGGCGTGCAGGCGGCGATCCACCGCGACGTGACGCTGGGCTGGTGCAGCGCCTACCTGGTCGCGATGATCCTGACGCTGGCCTGCCTGAGCGGGCTCCTGCACCAGACGCCGCTCGGCGACGAGCCGACGCTGAGCGCGGCCTTCCTGATGCTCAGCCCGGTGCTGCTGGGCACGGTGGGGCTGGCCTTCCTGCGTTCGGCCGTGCCGCAGGCGGTGATCGGTCCGCTCGAACGTGCGCTGGTGTGGCTGTGCATGGGCCTCGCGCTGGCGCTGGGGGTTGCGTACCCGTTCCTCGACCTCGGCGAGCGCTGGTTCCTGACCCGCTCGTATGGCGCGCTGGCGATGCTGGTGGGGGGCGGCTTGCTGCTGCGTTCGCTGCGCTGGCAGCTGCCGCACGTGCGCTGGATGGCGGCCGGGCAGATCATCCTCGGGGCCGGTGCGGCGCTGCCGCTGCTGAAGAGCTTCGGCGTCGTGCCGAGCGGGCTGTTCGCGCAGTACGGGCTGCTGTTCGCGAGCGCGGTCGACCTGCCGATGCTGCTGTTCGCGATGTCGCTGCTGCGGCGCGACCACGACGTGGTGTCGGCGCGGCTGCGCGAGGCCAACCAGTACGACCCGGTGACCGGGCTGCTGCGCCCGAAGGACCTGCTGCCGCGCCTGGCGCAGATGAAGTTCCGCAGCCAGCGGCACGGCATCCGCAGCGCCGTCGTGATGTTCGAGGTGGTGAACCTGCGCGACATCCGGCTGCGCCAGGGCGCGACCGTCGCCGAGCAGGCGCTGCTGCTGGCCGGGCGCCAGGTGCAGCAGGGCATGCGGGCGTCGGACGTGGTGGTGCGCTTCAACGAGCAGCGCGTGGTGGCGCTGCTGGACGGCGTGGCCAACCCGGGCGAGGTGCTGATGATCGTGCACCGCATCATCCACCAGGCCCAGCACTACACCGGCGAACTGCCGGGGCACGAGACGCTGCAGCTGCATGCGGTGGTGGCGCACCTGCCGGAAGACCGGCGCGACACGCCGCAGGCGCTGGTGGACGCACTGGTGGCCCACCTCGCGCGCATGCGGCCGGGGAGTGGGGCCAGGCTGCGGCAGTTGACGACGCTGGCGCAGCAGCGGCAGAAGCCGGGGCTGTGGCGCCGGTGGATGAAGACGGCGCCGTGGGAGGCGGGGGCGGAGTAGGGCCGTGCCGGGTCAGACGTTGAACAGGAAGTTCATCACGTCCCCATCCTTCACCACGTACTCCTTGCCTTCGGCCCGCATCTTCCCGGCGTCCTTCGCCCCCTGCTCGCCCTTGAAGGCGATGAAGTCGTCGAAGCCGATGGTCTGCGCGCGGATGAAGCCGCGTTCGAAATCGGTGTGGATCACGCCGGCCGCCTGCGGTGCGGTGTCGCCGATGTGGATGGTCCAGGCGCGCACTTCCTTCACGCCAGCGGTGAAATAGGTCTGCAGCCCCAGCAGGCCGAAGGCGGCGCGGATCAGCCGGTTCAGGCCCGGCTCGGTCTGCCCCATCTCCTGCAGGAACATCAGCCGGTCGTCGTCCGGCATGTCGGCCAGCTCGGCCTCGGTCTTCGCGCAGATCGCCACCACCGGCGCCTTCTGGCCTTCGGCATAGGCGCGCAGCTTGTCGAGGTAGGGGTTGTTCTCGAAGCCGCCCTCGTCGACGTTGCCGACGAACATCGCCGGCTTGGCGGTGATCAGGCACAGCGGCTTCAGCACCACCAGCTCTTCCTTGGTGAACGCGATGCCGCGCACCGGCTTCGCCTCGTTCAGCGCGGCGGCGCACTTCTGCAGCACGTCCACCAGCTTGGCGGCTTCCTTGTCGTTGCCGGACTTGGCGGCCTTGATCGAGCGCTGCAGCGTCTTCTCCACCGTGGCCAGGTCGGCCAGGCACAGCTCGGTCTGGATCACCTCGATGTCGGAGATCGGGTCGACCTTGCCGGCCACGTGGATCACGTTCTCGTCGTCGAAGCAGCGCACCACGTTGACGATCGCGTCAGTCTCGCGGATGTGGGCCAGGAACTGGTTGCCCAGGCCCTCGCCCTTCGAGGCGCCGGCCACCAGCCCGGCGATGTCGACGAACTCGACGATCGCCGGCACGATGCGCTCGGGCTTGACGATGCCCGCCAGCGCCTGCAGCCGAGGATCGGGCAGCTCGACCACGCCGACGTTCGGCTCGATGGTGCAGAACGGGTAGTTCTCGGCCGCGATCCCGGCTTTCGTCAGCGCGTTGAAGAGGGTGGACTTGCCGACGTTCGGCAGGCCCACGATGCCGCATTTGAGGCTCATGGAAAGGGCTTTCGGGGTCGAGAGGGAAGAACCGGGGAGAAAGGCGAATTTTAGACGCTCGGCCTACACTCGCCGCTCAACCCCTCGAGAGGCCCCCGATGCTCGAACTCCTGCAGCTGACTTCGCACACCAAGGACCTCGGCGGCGGCTTCACGGTGCGGCGCCTGCTGCCGTCGTCGCGCCAGCAGGCCGTCGGGCCGTTCCTGTTCTTCGACCACTTCGGGCCGATCACCGCCCAGCCGAGCGACAACCACGACGTGCGCCCGCACCCGCACATCGGCCTGGCCACCGTCACCTACCTGTTCGAAGGCGCGATGCAGCACCGCGACAGCACCGGCATCGTGCAGCGCATCGAGCCGGGCGCGATCAACTGGATGACCTCGGGGCGCGGCATCGTGCATTCCGAGCGCACGCCCGACGACCTGCGCGCGCTGCCGCGCCGCAGCCACGGCCTGCAGCTGTGGGCCGCGCTGCCCACCGAGCACGAGGAGGATGCGCCGAGCTTCTCGCACACCGCCGCCGCGGCGATCCCGTCGCTGAAGGTCGGCGCGGTCGAGGTGCGGGTGCTGATCGGCAGCGCCTTCGGGGCCGCGTCGCCGACGCCGACGCTGTCGCCCACGCTCTACGCCGACCTGCAACTGCCGCCCGGCGCCACGCTGCAGGTGCCGGCCGCCGCGCAGCAGCGTGCGCTGTACGGCGTCGACCACGGCTTCGCGCTCGACGGCCAGGCGATCGAGCCGGGCGTGATGGTGGTGCTGCCCGAAGGCGCGCAGCCGACGATCGCCGCGCCGCAGGGCGCACGCGTGATGCTGATCGGCGGCGAGCCGCTCGGTCACCGCTTCATGTGGTGGAACTTCGTTTCCAGCCGCAAGGACCGCATCGCCGAAGCGGCCGACGACTGGGCCGCGCAGCGCTTTGCCGGCGTGCCCGGCGAGACCGAGTTCATTCCGTTGCCGGCGCAGCGCCCCGAGGCGAAGGGCTGAGCCCGGCACCGCGCCGCAGCACCAGCACGTTGCCGGCCACGGCCAGCAGCGCGCCGAGCGCCGTCAGCGCGTCCGGCTGGTAGTGCTCGAACACCGTCGACACCACCAGTGCCAGCAGCGGCGTCATCACGCCGATCGTGCCCGACGGGCCCGGGCCCAGCCGCTGCATCAGCGTCAGGAAGCAGGCGAACGTCAGCACCGAACCGGCCAGCGCCAGGTACAGCAGCGCGACCCACCACGACGCGATCGCCGGCAGCGCGAGCGGCTGGCCGTCGGCCAGCACGACGATGAAACAGGCGGTCGCGCCGTACAGCATGCCGAAACCGAGCGCGGGCCAGAACGGCAGGCCGCGCACGCCGTTGCGGCTGGCGCTCAGGCTGCCGACGCTGGACAACAGCACCGCGCCGACCGTGAACAGCGCGCCGAGCGCGGTGCTGGCCGCATCGCGCGTGCGGCCGAACTCGGGCCAGAACACCAGCGCCACGCCGGCCAGCCCGAGCAGCCCGCCGGCGATGAAGCGCGGCGTGATGGCGGTGCCGAACAACGCCCGCGCGCCCAGCCCGTTGATCAGCGGCGACGCCGAATAGCCGACCGCGACGATGCCCGACGGCAGCAGCACCTCGGCGTGGTACACGCACAGGTAGGACACGCCATACAGGAACACGCCCTGCAGCGCGAACCAGCCGTGTTGGCGCAGCGAGAAACGCAGCGGCAGCCCGCGCCAGGCGCTGAAGCCCAGCACCACCGCGCCGGCCAGCGCAAAGCGCAGCGCGACGCCGAACTCGGGCGTCGTCACGCCCACCTGGTAGGTGATCGCATGCCAGGTCGTGCCCCAGGTGAGCACGCAGATCGCGAACAGCTGCCAGCTGCGCAGGCCGCGCATGCCGCCGGGCATCAGAAGCGGATGCTCGCGGTGCCCGCCAGCCCGGCGCGCAGCCCGCACTCCACGCCCTCGACGATCACCGCGTTCATGCCGAAGCTCACCGCACCGCCGACGCGGTCGTCGGCGCGGTAGGTCGACAGCGTGTCGCCCGGCTCGTGCCCCGGCTCGCCGGTGGCCGGGTCGACGTTCGGGATCGGGCAGCGCGGGCAGGGCTTGACCAGGCGCAGCCGCACCGGGCCGTCGGTGGTCTCGAAGCGGATCTCTTCGAGGAAGTCCTCGCCGTGCGCATCCAGCCCGTCCAGCACCAGGTTGGGCCGGAAGCGCGCCATCGTCGCGGCCGGCACGCCCTTGCGCGCCAGGCGCTCGTTCAATGCGTCCAGCGAGGCCTGCGAGATCACCAGCAGCGGGTAGCCGTCGCTGAACGCGTTCTCGGCGTCGAGCTCGCCGGTCCACTGCTTGTTCGACAGGCGCTTCTGCTCGGGGTCGAAGCGCGCCAGGCGCAGCGGGAACTTCACGCCCTCGCGGGCCGGCCCGAGGAAATCGCTGAACCACTGCGCCGCCAGGTCGCCCATGTCGTAGGCGGCCACGGTGTCGTTCCACACCGTCACCTGCGTCGGGCCCTCGACCGCGTCCAGCGCCAGGTGCAGCGCCAGCATGCCGGGCGCGCGCAGCACCAGCTCGGTGTGCTTCAGCGTCGTGTGGACCAGCGCCATGCGCGGCAGCTCGCGCTGGCTGACGAAGCGGCCGGCGGCATCGACCACCATCCACGCGCGGTCGAACTCGAGACCGGTCTCGATCAGCAGCGATTCCTGGAGCGTGACGCCGGCACAGCTCTTCACCGGGTAGACGTGGACGCTGCGCAGCGTCAGCACCACGTCGCCGCTCTCCTCCATCGAGTCGCTCACTTGAACAGTCCCTTCAGCTTGTCCTTCAACTGGTCCTTGGCGGATGCCTTGGCCTCCGAGGCGGCGCCGCTGGCCGCCGACGGCAGGCCCAGCTTCTCGCGCAGCTTGTCCTCGGCCCTGCCGGCAACCTCGTTCTTCAGCGCCTGGGCCGCGATCTGCGACCACTGGATGCGCCAGTCCATCGCGTCGAACGGGCCGGTCAGCTGCACCGGCACCGTGACGCCCTTCAGCGCCGCCAGGTCGGCACCGTCCTGGCCCTTGGTGGTGTTGGCCACCGTCGCCCGGGCGGTGTAGTCGATGCGGCCGCGGCCGATGTCGAGCGCGCCCGCGCCGCCCAGGCGCAGGAACGGGCTCTTCGCATCCAGGTCGGAGTTGCGCGCGATGCCGTCGGCGATCACGAAGCTGGCCGTCATCTCCGAGAAATCGGTCTTCTCGGCCTGGCTCGATTTCTGCGCCGTGTCCTGCTTCATCGACAGAGCGGCCTTGGCCTGGCGCAGGCTCTTCGCGAGGTTGACGCCCTTGATCGCGCCGTCGCGCAGCTGCAGCGCGGCCGTGCCCTTCAGGCGCGCCTTCAGCTCGTTGACGCTGCGCCCGGCGCTCTCGACGTCCATCGCGACGCGGCCGGTGCCTTCGAGGATGTCCTTCTTCGCCACGTCCTTCAGCAGCGCGTTGACGTTGACGCCGTTGGCGGTGGCCTTGATCGCGACCCGGCTGGCGCGCGCATCGGCGAAGGCGGTCGCGTCGAGCACGCCGCCCCAGGTCTTGCCATAGAGCTTGCTCACCCGCAGCATGCCGCCCTGCAGCGAGGCCTCGAAGGCGGCGTCGCTGACGCGGTAGGTCTGGTAGGCGAAGCTGCCGATGTGCAGGCTGAACTCGCCCTGCACTGCGCGCAGCGGCGACAGGTCGACCGGCGTGTCGGGCGGCGGCTTGTCGCCGGCCGCCGGGGCCGGTGCGGGCGCGGTGGACGACGGCGGCAGCAGCCGGTTCAGGTCGAGCGCGTCGAAGTTGGCCGAGGCCTTCACGGTGATCGGCGTGCCGGCCAGCGTCAGGTTGCCTTCGCTGCGGAACGGGTTGGCGTTGATCTGCCCGGCCAGCGACCAGTGCGCCGATTGCGGCGACGCATCGGCCTTGCCGCGCATGTCCAGCATCAGCGGCTGCAGCGACGGCTCCTGGATCTTCAGCTGCGCCACCAGCGCGTCGAGGGCAAAGGCGCTCCTGGCCGGCTGCAGCACCAGGTCGGAACGCACCGTGCCGGCCAGTTCCCGTTGGCCGCTGGTGCCCTTCATGCTGCCCTTCAGCGTGGCGTCGAAGCCGGGCACCTTGACCTGGTCGAAGCTGCCGCTGGGGGCTGCCGTCTTGAAGCTCGCGTCGACCGCGGTCGGACCGCCCAGCGACAGCTTGCCGCTCAGCGCGCTGCCGGTCAGCGCCTCGCCCTTCACGTTCAGCTCGGGCCAGTCGAGCGCGGCCGACAGCGGCTGGCCGCCCTGCGTGCCGGCCAGCTTGACCTGCAGCTGCGCGAGCGCGATGCTGCGCCCGGCCGGGTCGTAGGCGAAGCGCTTGATCTGCACCCGGCTGTCGGCCAGCTTCAGCGAACCGAGCGTGGCGCCGAGGCCGAGGTCCAGGTCCTGCGCGTCGACGGTGCCGCGCTCGCCGTCGTAGCCGAGGGCGCCCTGGATCTTCAGGTCCATCGCCTGCACGCCGAAGGCATCGCCCTGCCAGCCGAGCTGCATGTCGCGCAGCTTCACGCCGTGCTGCGCGAGCAGCAGTGTCAGCTTCGTCTCGCCGGTCAGCGTGCCCTTGACGGCCGGCGCCTTCAGCGCCAGCTCGGCCTTCAGCTTCACCGGCGACTCGACCTGGTCGGCCAGCCGGCCGGTGTGCAGCGAGTTCAGCGTCACTTCGCCGGACAGCTGGTCGCGCTCGTCGCGCAGGCTCAGCCGCAGGTCGTCGAGCTGCACGCCGCTGATGTCGAAACGCAGCGGGGCGCCCGACGACGACGGCGCCGGCTGGCTGGCCGCGGCGCCGGGCGGCGTCGCGTCGCCGGCCAGCAGGTCGTCGATGTTGCTCTTGCCCTGCGCGTCGCGGCGGTACACCAGGCGCAGCCCGCGGGCGCTGACCTGGTCGACCACCACCTGCCTGCTCAGCAGCGGCAGCACCGCCACCGACAGCGAGGCCTCGTCCAGCGCGGCGAACTCGTCGGCGCGCCCCTTCTCGCTGAGCTTGACGGCCGACACCTGCACCGCCAGGCGCGGGAAGATCGACAGCTTGATCGGCCCGTCGATCGCGAGCGTGCGCTCGCGGTGGGTTTTCATCCAGTCGATCGCGACGCCCTTGTAGGCGTTCGGATCGAAGGTGGCGACCAGCCAGGCCAGCACGGCGCCGATCAACAGCACCAGCACGGCCAGGGCCAACAAGAGTTTTCGGATCCAGGGTTTCATCGCGGCTGCCACAGCGTGGGGGCACCGATTCTGCCTTCATGGGCACTGGGATGGTGCCGATCCCTACAATGAAACCTCATGAAACGCTTCGATCTCCGTGTCCGCGGTGCCGGCATCGTCGGCCAGGCCCTCGCCTTGACCCTGGCGCGGCAAGGGCTGCGCGTGGCCCTGGTGCCCGATGCCGCGCCCGCCGCCGGCGAGGATGTGCGGGCCTATGCGCTGAACGCCGCGTCGGTCGCGCTGCTGCAGGGGCTGAAGGTCTGGGAGGCGCTGCCGGCCGGCGCCGCCACTCCGGTGCACGAGATGCGCGTCGAGGGCGACGCCCCCGGTGCGGCGCTCGAGTTCTCGGCCTGGCAGCAGCACGTGGCCGAGCTGGCGGTCATCACCGACGCCGCGGCGCTGGAACGCGCGCTTGCCACCGCGGTGCGCTATGCGCCGCACGTCGAGCTGCTGCCGCCCGATGCCGAGGTCGACGCACCGCTGACCGCGCTGTGCGAGGGCAAGGCCTCGGCCACGCGCGCCGCGCTCGGCGTGGCGTTCGATCGCCAGGACTATGGCCAGCGCGCGATCGCGGCCCGCCTGGTGGCCGACCGGCCGCACCGGCACGTGGCCCGCCAGTGGTTCCGTGCGCCCGACATCCTGGCGCTGCTGCCGTTCGACACGCCGCAGGCCGGGTGCTCGTACGCACTGGTGTGGTCGCTGCCCGAGGCGCGGGCGCAAGCGCTGCTGGCGCTCGACGCGCCGGCCTTCGAGCAGGCGCTGAACGAGGCCGTGGGCGATGCCTGCGGACACGTGTCGCTGGCTTCCGACCGCGCCGGCTGGCCGCTGATGCAGGCCCGTGCCACTGCCTGGTGCGGCCCGGGCTGGGTGCTGCTGGGCGATGCGGCGCACGTGGTGCACCCGCTGGCCGGGCAGGGGCTCAACCTGGGCCTGGCCGACGTCGCCGCGCTGGCGCGCGTGCTGGCCGAGCGCGAACCCTGGCGCGCGCTGTCCGATCCGAAGCTGCTGCGCCGTTACGAACGCTCACGACTTCTGCCGACGCAGGCCATGGGCCAGCTCACCGGCGGGCTGTGGCGGCTATTCTCCACGGACCAGGCCGCGGCGCGGGAACTCCGCAACCGCGGCATGACTCTCGTCAACCACCTGTCCCCCCTCAAGCGCTGGCTGACCGCCCGGGCGCTGGATTCCTGAAGGCCCGTTCCATGTCCACCCTGCTCACCCTCCGACTGCGTTCCTGGCTCGCCCTGGCGGCGCTCGCCACCGTCTCCTGGGCGCCGCTGGCGCATGCCGACGAGGCCCAGATCCGCAAGAACCTGGCCGAGCGCCTGCCCAACTTCCCGGCCATCGACGAGGTCAGCAAGACGGCGATCCCGGGCGTCTACGAGATCCGCATGGGCACCGAGATCCTCTACACCGACGAGCAGGGCGCCTACCTGATCGAAGGCTCGCTGATCGAGACCAAGTCGCGCACCAACCTCACCGAGGCGCGCATCAACAAGCTGACGGCGATCGACTTCAAGACGCTGCCGCTGAAGGACGCGATCGTCTGGAAGAGCGGCACTGGCGCGCGCCGCATCGCGGTGTTCGCCGACCCGAACTGCGGCTACTGCCGCCGCTTCGAGGCCGACCTGCAGAAGCTCAAGGACGTGACCGTCTACACCTTCCTGTACCCGGTGCTGGGCGGCGATTCGCCGCAGAAGTCGCGCGACATCTGGTGCGCCAAGGATTCGAGCAAGGCCTGGCTGGGCTGGATGCTGCGCAACGAGCAGCCGGCGCGCACCATGGGCGCTTGCGAGACGCCGATGGAGCGCAACCTGGCGATGGGCCGCAAGTACCGCATCAACGGCACGCCCGCGGTGATCTTCGCCGACGGCACCCGCTTCCCCGGCGCGATGCCGCTGGAGCAGATCGAGAAGCAGCTGATCGCCAGCAGCAAGTGATGCCGGCCGCACTCGCCGGGGCGACCGCCAACTTCTCGCCCAACCCGGTTGCGCTGCGGCTGGGCTACCTCGGGCTGCTGCCCTTCGTGCTCGGCGCCGCGCTGGTGTGGCTGGTGCTGCCCGAGGCCGGCGTCTACGTGCCGCACGTGCTGTCGGGCTATGCCGCGGTGACGCTGTCGCTGCTCGGCGGCATCCACTGGGGCCTGGCGTTCCGCCAGAAGCTGCCGTCGCCGGCGCTGTTCGCCTGGGGCGTGGTGCCGCCGCTCGTGGCCTGGATCGCCGTCGTGATGCCGCCGTACGCGGGGCTGGTGGTGCATGGCGCGATGCTGGTCGCGTGCTACCTGGTCGACCGCCGCGTCTACCCGTCGCAGGGTGTCGGCGCGTGGCTGACGCTGCGCTTCCGCCTGACCGTGGTGGCGAGCCTGTGCTGCTTCCTCGGCGCGGCCGGCAGCTGACCCCTTTTCCGTTGCCCCTTGCCGGCCTGACCATGATTTCCTATCGCCTCGAGATTGCCGACCTGCACGCCCACCAGTTCCTCGTGACGCTGACGGTGCCGCAACCGGCCGCGCAGCAGCGCGTCAGCCTGCCGGCGTGGATTCCCGGCAGCTACCTGCTGCGCGAGTTCGCGCGCCACCTGTCGCAGCTGCAGGCGCGCCAGGGCACGCGCGAGGTGCCGCTGCGCCAGCTCGACAAGGCCAGCTGGGTCGCCGAGTGCGACGGCCGCGGCGCGCTGACCGTCAGCTACCGGGTCTATGCCTTCGATGCCTCGGTGCGCACCGCCTGGCTCGACGCGCAGCGCGGCTTCTTCAACGGCACCAGCACCTTCCTGCGGGTCGAGGGCCGCGAGGCCGAGCCGCACCAGCTCGAGCTGCGCGGGCTGCCCAAGGGTTGGCGCGCGGGCACCTCGTTGCCGGCGCTGAAGACCGATGCGCGCGGCCAGGGCCGCTACCAGGCGGCCGACTACGACGAGCTGGTCGACCACCCGGTGGAGCTGGGCGACTTCTGGCGCGGCGAGTTCAAGGCCGCCGGCGTGCCGCACGAGTTCATCGTCGCCGGGGCGCTGCCCGATTTCGACGGCGAGCGGCTGCTGGCCGATGCGCGCCGCATCTGCGAGGCCGAGATCGCGTTCTGGCACGGCCGCAAGAAGCCGCACTTCAAGCGCTATGTGTTCATGCTGAACGCGGTGGACGACGGCTACGGCGGGCTGGAGCACCGGGCGAGCACCGCGCTGATCGCCGCCCGGCGCGACCTTCCGCAGCGCGGCAAACCCGGCACCGAGCTGAGCGACGGCTACGTGACCCTCCTCGGCCTGATCAGCCACGAGTATTTCCACACCTGGAACGTCAAGCGGCTGCGCCCGGCCGAGTTCGCGCGCTACGACTACACGCAGGAGAACTACACCGAGCTGCTGTGGTTCTTCGAGGGCTTCACCTCGTACTACGACGACCTGCTGCTGCTGCGTGCCGGGCTGGTCGACGAGGGCCGCTACCTCAAGCTGCTGGCCAAGACCGTGACCGGCGTGCTGGCGGCGCCGGGACGCCGGGTGCAGAGCGTCGCGCAGGCGAGCTTCGACGCCTGGGTCAAGTACTACCGCGGCGACGAGAACACGCCCAACGCGACCATCAGCTACTACACCAAGGGCTCGCTGGTGGCGCTGGCGCTCGACCTGACGCTGCGCGGCCGCGGCCAGGGTTCGCTCGACGACGTGATGCGCGCGCTGTGGGCACGCAGCGACGGCGGGCCGATCGCCGAGGCCGACATCGCCGCGGTGCTGCACGAGGTCGGCGGTCGCTCGATGGCGGGCGAGCTGCAGGCCTGGGTGCACGGCACGGACGAGCTGCCCCTGAAGGCCTTGCTGCAGCGCGCCGGCGTGCACTGGTCGCAGCAGGCGCCGACGATGGCGCAGCGCCTGGGTCTGCGCGTGTCGGAAAGCCCGCTCACCGGCATCAAGGTGAGCCACGTGCTGCGCGGTGGCGCGGCCGAAGCGGCCGGGCTGGCGGCCGGCGACGAGTTGCTCGGCGTCGACGACTGGCGCGTGCGCCGGCTCGACGACCTGCCGCGCCTGCTGCCGGCCGATGGCCGCGTGACGCTGCTGGTGTCGCGCGACCAGCGCCTGCTGCACCTGCCGCTGGTGGCGGGAGAGGCGGCCGACAGCGGCACCGTGACGCTGGCGCCGGCGGCGCCCGGCACCGACAAGTCCGCCGTTGCCGCGCATGCGCTGCGGCAGGCATGGCTGCGCGGCTGAGCGGCACGCGGTTCGCGGCGCCGCGGCGCCGGCTGGCGTGGCTGGCCCTGGTGCTGGGCGTGGTCGGGGTGCACGGCTGCGTGACGCGCGCCGTGGCCGATCGCATGACGGCGTTCTCGGTGCAGCCGATGCCACCGCGGATGCAGGTGGCGTATGTGCGCGAGCTGGAGCCGACCGTGCCGGTGAAGCCGGCGCCTGCACCGGCACCGAAGCGTGTCGAGCCGGCCGCCCGCGCCGCAGCCCCGGCGGCGTCGGCGGTGGTGCCGCCCGAGCCGACGCCTGTGCCCGAGCCGCCGCCCGAGGTGGTGGCCCAGGCCGAGCCGGAGCCACCGCCCGCACCGGCCAGCGCCGCGTCCGAGCCCTCGCCGGCGGCGGCCGATGCCGCGGCATCGGCCCCGGCCGCCTTCGAATGGCCCGGCTCGACCCGACTGAGCTACGTGCTGACCGGCAACTTCCGCGGCCCCGTCGACGGCGAGGCGCAGGTCGAATGGATCCGCGACGGCAACCGCTACCAGGTGCACGTCGACGTGGTCATCGGCCTGTCGTTCGCGCCGACCGCGTCGCGCCGCCTCAGCAGCGAAGGCGAGCTGACGGCCGACGGCCTCTCCCCGCAGCGCTACGACCAGCTGACGCGCGCGATCCTGCGCGACGACCAGCGCGTCGCGATGCAGTTCCTGCCGGATGCGGTGGTGCTGGCGAACGGCCAGCGGCGCATTCGCTGGCCGGGCGTGCAGGACACCGCCAGCCAGTTCGTGCAGCTGACCTGGCTGTTCACGACCCGGCCCGAGCTGCTGCGCACCGGCAGCACGGTCGAGATCCCGCTCGCGCTGCCGTTCAAGGTGGAGACCTGGCCCTACGACGTGCTGGAGGAGGAGGTGCTGTACACGCCGTTCGGCGAGGTGCCGTCCTTCCACGTGAAGCCGCGCCGGCAGCCGCGCGGCGGCGACCTGGTCCCCGAGATGTGGATCGCGCCCGGCATGCGCTACCTGCCGCTGCGCATCCGCATCCACCAGGATGCCGACACCTGGGTCGACCTGATGATCAAGCGCAAGCCGGAAATCGCATCCTGACGGGCTTGCCTACACTGCGGCCATTGACGATCCATCGAAGGAGACGATTCCCATGAGCTACCAGTGCATCCTGACCGACGTCCAGGGCAACGGCCCGCTGCGCATCGGCATCGTGACGCTGAACCGGCCCAAGCAGCTGAACGCGCTGAACGACACGCTGATGGACGAGCTGGGCGCGGCGCTGAAGGCCTTCGATGCCGATGAGACCATCGGCTGCATGGTGATCACCGGCAGCGAGAAGGCCTTCGCGGCCGGCGCCGACATCGCCGCGATGGCCCCCTGGAGCTTCATGGACGTCTACAAGGGCGACTTCATCACGCGCAACTGGGAGACGATCCGCAGCGTGCGCAAGCCGGTGATCGCCGCGGTGGGCGGCTTCGCGCTGGGCGGCGGCTGCGAGCTGGCGATGATGTGCGACTTCATCATCGCGGCCGACACCGCGAAGTTCGGCCAGCCCGAGATCAAGCTCGGCATCATCCCCGGGGCCGGCGGCACGCAGCGCCTGCCGCGCGCGATCGGCAAGGCGAAGGCGATGGACATGGTGCTGACCGGCCGCATGATGGACGCGGCCGAGGCCGAGCGTGCGGGCCTGGTGTCGCGCGTGGTGCCGGCGGCCGAGCTGCTGGGCGTTGCGCTGGCGGCCGCGCAGACCATCTGCGAGCTGGGCGGGCCGAGCGTGATGATGGCCAAGGAAGCCGTGAACCGCGCCTTCGAAGGGCCGCTGGCCGACGGCATCCAGTTCGAGCGGCGCATGTTCCACGCGCTGTTCGCGACCGAAGACCAGAAGGAAGGCATGGACGCCTTCCTCGCCAAGCGCAAGCCGGTGTTCAAGCACCGCTAGACCGTAGCCCGGATGCCAATCCGGGATCAGTGCCTGCGATAGACGAGCAGCCGACCCTTGTAGGAAGCGTGTGTGGCATCCGCCACCTGCTGCAGCCGCTCCTCCTGCAGCGAGAACCCCATCCCTGCCATCTCGCGCGTGAACGCCGCGCGATTTCCGCGGTTCGGGTCGACGATCCACACCTCGGCGCGCGGCCCGGCATGGCGGCCGATGAAGCCCGCCAGCAGGCCGCCGTCGTCGCGCTCGTACAGGATGTCGCTGCCGATCACCAGGTCGAAGCGGCCGCTGAGCACCTGCTCGTCCTGCGGCACCGGCGGCAGCAGGTCGTCGGCCGATTCCGACCATTGCCCGTGCCGGTAGGCCATCGGCAGCAGGCCGTTGAGGCGCAGGTTCTCCGCCAGGAAGCTGGCGGCGAGCGGGTGGCAGTCGCTCGCGGTCACGTCCGACCCGCGGCGGTGGCTGACCAGGCTGGCAAGCGCCAGGCCGCAGCCGATCTCGAGGATGCGTTCGCCCGGCAGCATCGTGCGCACCGCCATGCGCTGCGCCAGCTGCAGCCCCGACGGCCACAGCAGCCCGAACAGCGGCCAGGCCGCCGACGAGATGCCCTGGCCGAGGGCCAGGTCGTGCGGATCGGAGAACTGCTGGCGGTCCAGCAACGAGCGAATCTGCAGGTCGGCGACGCCGTCGATGGCGATGTGCTCGTGTTTGACCAAGTATCCAGGCATCGCGCAGTGTAGGCGCGATGCCGCGGATGCGCCGCTCAGCTTTCCTTGCGCAGCGAAGGGAACAGGATCACGTCGCGGATGCTCGGGCTGTCGGTGATCAGCATCATCAGCCGGTCGATGCCGATGCCGCAGCCGCCGGTGGGCGGCATGCCGTATTCCAGCGCGCGGATGAAGTCGGCGTCGTAGTACATCGCCTCCTCGTCGCCGGCCTCCTTGTTGGCCGCCTGGGCCAGGAAGCGCGCCGCCTGGTCCTCGGCGTCGTTCAGCTCGGAGAAGCCGTTCGCATACTCGCGCCCGGTGATGAAGAGCTCGAAGCGCTCGGTGATGGCCGGGTTGCTGTCGGAGGCGCGCGCCAGCGGCGACACCTCGACCGGGTAGTCGATGATGAAGGTGGGTTGCCACAGCTGCTCTTCGACGACCGCCTCGAACAGGCCGAACTGCAGCTCGGGCAGCTTCCAGTGCGCCGGGGCTTCCTCGCCCAGCGCCTTCAGCTTTGCGCGCAGCACGCCGGCATCGCCCGCCTCGGCCTCGCCGAGCCCGGCATGGGCCACCAGCGAATCGCGCACCGTCAGGCGCGTGAACGGCTTGTCCAGGTCGACCGGCTTGCCGGCGTAGGTGATGCTGGCCGAGCCGGTGGCCTGGCGCGCCGCGTGGCGCAGCACGCCTTCGGTGAAGTCCATCAGGTCGTGGTGGTTCCACCACGCCGCATAGAACTCCATCATCGTGAACTCGGGGTTGTGGCGCACCGAGATGCCTTCGTTGCGGAAGCTGCGGTTGATCTCGAACACGCGCTCGAAGCCGCCGACGATCAGCCGCTTCAGGTACAGCTCGGGCGCGATGCGCAGGAACATGTCCTGCGCCAGCGCGTTGTGGTGCGTGACGAAGGGCTTGGCGTTGGCGCCGCCCGGGATCGGGTGCAGCATCGGCGTCTCGACCTCCATGAAGCCGTGCTCCACCATGAAGTGGCGGATCGAGCTCAGCGCCTTGCTGCGCGCGGCGAAGCGGGCGCGGGCCTCCTCGTCGGTGATCAGGTCGACGTAGCGCTGGCGGTACTTCTGCTCCTGGTCGGTCATGCCGTGGAACTTGTCCGGCAGCGGACGCAGGCTCTTGGTCAGCAGGCGCAGCGTGGTCACGCGCACCGACAGCTCGCCGGTCTTGGTCTTGAAGAGGGTACCCTCGGCGCCGAGGATGTCGCCCAGGTCCCAGTGCTTGAACGCGGCGTACACCTCGTCGCCCAGCGCGTCCTTGGTGACGAACAGCTGGATGCGGCCGGTGCTGTCCTGCAGCGTCGCGAAGCTCGCCTTGCCCATCATGCGCTTGAGCATCATCCGCCCGCCCAGGCTGACGACGACGGCCTGCGGCTCCAGTTCCTCGTTCGGCAGCTCGCCGTACTTGCGGACCAGGTCGAGCGCGTGCTGCTTCGGCTTGAAATCGTTCGGGAACGCGATGCCTTGCTGGCGGATGGCGGCGAGCTTCTCGCGCCGTTCGGCGATCAGCTGGTTCTCGTCGACGGGGGGCTGGGGCGGGTTGGTCTGGGTCATGGGGGTTCGGGAAATGCGCCGCAATTTTAGGCGGACGGGCCCGCGCCCGCGGCAGCGGCCCCGCCGCGGCGAATAAAATCGCACGTTTGCCCGCCCGGGCAGCCGTTTCCCGAGACTCCCATGCCGACACCGTCCATCATCCGAGACCGCAAGCTGCGCCTGGCGCTGGTGGGCTGCGGCCGCATCGCGCAGAACCACTTCGCGGCGCTCAAGCAGCACGCCGACCGCGCCGAATGGGTCGCCGTCTGCGACAACCAGCCCGAGCTGCTGGCCAAGGCGGTCGAGCTGACCGGCGCCAAGGGCTTTGCCTCGCTCGACGCGCTGCTGGCCGGCAGCGACGCCGACCTGGTGGTGCTGGCCACGCCCAGCGGGCTGCACCCGCGCCAGGCGATCAAGGTCGCGCAGGCCGGCCGCCACGTGCTGAGCGAGAAGCCGATGGCCACCAAGTGGGACGAGGGCGTGGCGATGGTGCGCGCCTGCCGCGACGCCGGCGTCAAGCTGTTCGTCGTCAAGCAGAACCGGCTCAACGCGACGCTGCAGCTGGTCAAGCGCGCGGTCGACCAGGGCCGCTTCGGCAAGCTGGCGATGGTGACGGTCAACGTGTTCTGGACCCGGCCGCAGGCCTACTACGACGCGGCACCGTGGCGCGGCCGCTGGGACATGGACGGCGGCGCCTTCATGAACCAGGCCAGCCACTACGTCGACATGGTCGACTGGCTGGTCGGACCGGTCGACAACGTGCACGCCTACACCGCGACGCTGTCGCGCAACATCGAGGCCGAGGACACCGGCGTGATGAGCCTGCGGCTGCGCAACGGCGCGCTGGCCTCGATCAACGTGACGATGCTGACGCACAACAAGAACTTCGAAGGCAGCATCACGATCCTCGGCGAGCGCGGCACGGTGCGCGTCGGCGGCGTGGCGGTCAACAAGATCGAGCACTGGGAGTTCGACGCGCCGCACGCCGACGACGCCAAGGTGGCCGACGCCAGCTATGGCGTGACCTCGGTCTACGGCCCCGGCCACCCGCTGTACTACGACAACGTGATCAACACGCTGCGCGGCGAGGCGCATGCCGAGGTCGACGGCTACGAAGGGCTGCGCTCGCTCGAGGTGCTGATCGCGGGCTACCGCTCGGCGCGCGACGGCGTGCGGGTCGGCCTGCCGCTGGTCTTTTGAGCCGGACGTCCCGATGATCCACGCCTCGGCCATCGTCGACGACGGCGCGCAGCTCGGCGCCGGCACCCGCGTCTGGCACTTCGCCCACGTCTGCGCCGGCGCGCGCATCGGCGACGGCTGCTCGCTCGGCCAGGGCGTCTACGTCGGCAACGACGTGGCGATCGGCCACAACGTGAAGATCCAGAACAACGTCTCGGTGTACGACGCGGTGACGCTGGAGGACGACGTGTTCTGCGGCCCGAGCATGGTCTTCACCAACGTCTACAACCCGCGCTCGGCGGTCGCGCGCAAGAACGAATACCGCCGCACGCTGGTGCGCCGCGGCGCGACGCTGGGCGCCAACTGCACCATCGTCTGCGGCCACACGGTGGGCCGCTACGCCTTCGTCGGCGCCGGCGCGGTGGTCAACCGCGACGTGCCGGATTTCGCGTTGATGGTCGGCGTGCCGGCGCGCCAGGTCGGCTGGATGAGCCGGCACGGCGAGCGGCTCGACCTGCCGCTGGCCGGCGACGGCGAAGCGCTGTGCCCGGCCACCGGCGAGCGTTACGTGCTGCGCAACGCGGTGTGCCAACCTGCAGAGGAAGTTCAAGCATGAGCGCCAAGCTCGAATTCATCGACCTGAAGACGCAGTACGCCGCGCTGAAGGACCGCATCGCCGAGCGCATGCAGCGCGTGCTGGACCATGGCCAGTACATCATGGGCCCCGAGGTCAAGGAGCTGGAAGAACAGCTCGCCGCCTACACCGGCGCGCGCCACTGCATCACGGTGGCCAGCGGCACCGAGGCGCTGCTGATCGCGCTGATGGCACTCGACCTGAAGCCCGGCGACGAGGTCGTGACGACGCCGTTCACCTTCGCGGCCACCGCCGAGATGATCGTGCTGCTGGGCGGCGTGCCGGTGTTCGTCGACATCGAGCCCGACACCTGCAACATCGACGTGTCGCAGCTCGAGGCGCGCATCACGCCGCGCACCCGCGCCATCATGCCGGTGAGCCTGTACGGCCAGGCGGCCGACATGGACGAGATCAACGCGATCGCGCAGCGCCACGGGTTGCCGGTGATCGAGGACGCGGCGCAGAGCTTCGGGGCCGACTACGAAGGCCGCAAGAGCTGCAACCTGAGCACCTTCGGCTGCACCAGCTTCTTCCCGAGCAAGCCGCTCGGCTGCTACGGCGACGGCGGTGCGATCTTCACCAGCGACGACCGCCTGGCCCAGGCCTGCCGCGAGATCCGCGTGCACGGCCAGAGCGCGCGCTACACCCACACCCGCGTGGGCGTCGGCGGCCGCATGGACACGCTGCAGTGCGCCATCGTGCTGGCCAAGCTGGAGCGCTTCGACTGGGAGATCGCGCAGCGCCTGGCGATCGGCGAGCGCTACGACGAGATGCTGTCGGGCAAGCTGCCGGTGGTCGCGCAGCGGCCCGGGCGCAACAGCGTGTTCGCGCAGTACACCGTGTTCGTCGACGACCGCGCCGCGGTGCAGGCGAAGCTGGCAGCGCAGGGCATCCCGACCGCCGTGCACTACCCGCTGCCGATCAACCAGCAGCCGGCCTACCGGGCCTGGCAGGTGCCGGGCGGCACGCCGAACGCCGAGCGCGCCGCCGCGCGCGTGATGAGCCTGCCGATGAGCGCCGACCTGAGCCTCGCCGACCAGCAGCGGGTGGTGCACGCCCTGCTCGCATGACGGCACCGGGCCACGCGGGGTCGGGCTCGGCGCGGCACGTGCTGACGCTGCTGACCGGCACCGGGCTGGCCCAGGTGATCGCGCTGGCGGCGAGCCCGCTGCTGTCGCGGCTGTTTGCGCCGGAAGACTTCGGCGTCTTCGCGCTGTTCCAGAGCGTGGTGGCCGTGCTGGCCATCCTGGCCACCGGCCGCTACGAGCTGGCGGTGGTGCTGCCCGAATCGGACGACGACGGCTGGCAGCTGCTGCTGCTGGCGCTGCTGATCGCGCTCGGCGTGACCCTGCTGTGCCTCGTGGTCGTCGCGCTGGCCGGCCGCTGGCTCGCGGCCGAGGCCGGCCATGCCGCGCTCGCGCCCTGGCTGTACCTGCTGCCGCTGTCGGTGGCGCTGACCGCGGCGGTGAACACCTTGGGGTGCTGGGCCAACCGGCGCCGGCAGTACCGGCAACTGGCCGGCAACCGCGTCGTGCAAAGCGGCGGCGGGGTCGCGGCGACGCTGGGCCTGGGGGCGGCCGGCTGGGCCGCGCCGGGGCTGCTGCTGGGCGGTGCCGTCGGCCAGGCGCTGTCGGCCGGGCTGCTCGGCTGGCAGGCGCGCGGCGACCTGCGGCCGGCCCGGGCGACGCGCCTGCGTGCGCTGGCGCGGCAGTACCGCAACTTCCCGCGCATCAACCTGCCGCATGCACTGCTCGATGCCTTGCAGGCGAGTGCCTTGCTGGCGGTGATGGGGGCCGCCTTCGGCAGCCAGGTGCTGGGCTGGTATGCGTTCGCGCTGCGCATCGCGCGCACGCCGCTCGCGATGCTGGGCGCATCGGTCGGCCAGGTGTTCCAGCAGCGCGCGGCGCAGGTGTGGAACGAGGGCGGCGACCTGGCGGGCCTCGCGCGGCGCACGACCGGCCGGCTCGCGCTGTTCGCGTTGCCGTTCGCGCTGCTGATGCTGTTCGCGCCGGCGCTGTTCGCCTGGGCCTTCGGTGCCGAGTGGCGCGAGGCGGGCGTGCAGGCGCGCATCCTCGCGCCGTGGATGCTGCTGAACTTCCTGACCTCGCCCCTGTCGCAGCTGCCGCTGGTCGTCGGTCAGCAGGGCAGGGCGCTGGCCTTCGGCGTGGCCTACCAGGTGTCGATGCTGCTGCCCTATGTGCTGGCCTGGGTGCTGCGCTGGGACATCGCGACGGCCCTGGCGCTGCAGTCGGCGGCGTCCTGCGTCGTGCTGCTGGCCTATGGCGCATGGCTGCACCGGCTGGCGGCCACGAGGCGGATCGCATGAGCCCGGTCAGCTTCTGGGGCGAGCGCGTGCGGCGCTACGGGCACACCGGCTGGTCCGATGCCGCGACCTACGCCTACGACCAGCGGCTGCGGCTGAAGGCCGTCGGCTGGCTGCTGAAGCCGGTGCACAGCGCGCTCGACTACGGCTGCGGCGTCGGCGACTTCTGCGCGCTGCTGACCACCTGCGCGCAGCGCGTGGTCGGGCACGACCTGTCGCGCGAGGCGCTGCTGCGCGCGGCGCGGCAGCATCCGTCGACGGCGATCCGCTACGAGCCGATCGCGCAGGCGGTGTGGTCGCAGCGCTACGACCTGATCCTCAGCATCACGGTGCTGCAGCACGTGGTCGACGACGGCGAGCTGCAGGCCCTGCTGGAACGCTGTGCCGACGCGCTGCAGCCGGGCGGCCGGATGATCGTGCTGGAGACGCTGGCCGACGAGACACGCGATGGCGGCTACCTGAAGCGGCGCACGCAGGCCGAACTGGTCGACGCGTTTGCGCGGGCGGGCCTGTCGCTGCAGTCGCGGCGCGGCTTCTACCACCCCACCGAATGCCCGACGCCCGCCTTCCTGGCCTACCGCAAGCGGCTTGCGGTGCGGCTGCTGTCGCGCCTGGCGGGCTGGAAAGTGCCCGGCGCGCAGCCGCTGCTGGCGCGCATCGCGCATGCCGCGGCCGATGCCGACACCGAGTTCCTGGCCCAGCCGGCGTCGCCGACCCAGCTGCTGGTCTTCGCCAGGAGATCGGCATGACGGGTGCGCCGGTGCTGATGGTCGGCAGCGCGTCGATCCATGTCGCCCGGGTGGCGCGCGGCCTGTGCGAGGCCGGCCAGCCGGTCGTGCTGGCCACGCATGGCGAACTGGCGATCGAGCCGCACCCGCTGCTGCTCGACGTCGCGCAGGTCGACTTCTCGGTGGCCCGGCTCGACACGCCGTACCGGCTGCGCCGCCTGGTGCGGCGCTGGTCGCCGCGCGTGCTGCATGCGCAGCAGGCCAACAGCGTCGGCTGGCATGCGGCGCGCGCGGTGCGCGGCACGGGCGTGCCGCTGCTGCTGACGCTGTGGGGTTCGGACGTGCTGACGTTGCCGTCGCGCAGCGCCTTCCACCGCTGGATGGTGCGCCAGGCCTTGCTGGGCGCGCAGGCCTGGACGGCCGATGCGCAGGTCTTGCTGGGGGCCGCCCGCACGCTGGCCGGTGGGTTGGCCGGGGAGGGTCCATTGCGCGAATGGATCCCGCTCGGCATCGCCGAGCCGCCGGCGTTGCCCGGCGTGGTGGCCGAGCGCCGCATCCTGTCGTGCCGACTGCACAAGCCGCTGTACCGCATCGACGCGATCCTGCAGGCCTTCGCGCGGCTGCCGCAGCGCTGCGCCGGCTGGACGCTCGAGGTGGCGGCGGCCGGCCCGCAGACCGACGAGCTGCGCCGCATGGCCGGCACGCTGGGCATCGCCCCGCGCGTCGAATTCACCGGCCTGCTCGACGCGCAGTCGCTGGCCCGCAGCTACCGCCGAGCGGCCCTGTTCGCGAGCGTGCCCGAATCGGACGGCACCTCGGTCAGCCTGCTCGAGGCGATGGCCGCCGGCTGCCTGCCGGTGCTGAGCGACCTGCCGGCCAACCGCGAGTGGGTGACCGAGGGCCACAACGGTTTCCTGGTCGGCGACCTGGCGAGGCTGGACGACGTGCTGCTGCGCGCGATCGACACCTGGGAGACCGGCACCTGGGCCCGCGACGGCCAGCCGTTCAACCGCCAGCTGATCCGCGACAAGGCGATGTTCTCGGGCAACATCCGGCAGTTCCTGCAACTCTACGACCGCCTGCGCAGGCCAGAGCCATGACCCCCACGCTGCCCCGCATCGTGCACCTGACGACCGTGCACCCGCGCGACGACATCCGCATCTTCCGCAAGGAATGCCGCTCGCTCGCGCGCGCCGGCTACGACGTGATCCAGGTGGTCGGCGACGGCCTCGGCGACGCGCAGGCCGACGGCGTGCGCATCGTCGACATCGGTGCGCCGCCGGCCGGCCGCATCGCCCGCATGCGGCGCCAGCCGCGGCTCGCGCTGCGCCGCGTGCTGGACCTGCAGCCGGCGCTGGTGCACTTCCACGACCCCGAGCTGCTGCCGGTGGGCGCCGCGCTGGCGCGCCGCGGCATCGTCGCGGTGTACGACGCACACGAGGACGTGCCGCGCCAGATCCTGACCAAGCAGTGGATCCCGGCGGCGCTGCGCACGCCGCTGTCGCACGCGTTCGAGCGCTACGAGAACTGGCGCGTGCGCCAGCTGTCGGGCGTGGTCGGCGCGACGCCGCACATCACCGAGCGCTTCGCGCCGCTGGCCCGGCGCACGGCCAACGTCAGCAACTTCCCGTTCCTCGACGAGCTGGCCCCGGCCGGCACCGCCTTGCCGAAGGAGAACGCGGTCTGCTACGTCGGCGGCATCACCCGCACGCGCGGCGCGCACGAAATGCTTCTCGCGCTGCCGCAGGTGCCGGGCGTGCGGCTGCTGCTGTGCGGGCGCTTCGAGGATGCGGCGCTCGAGGCCGAGCTGCGCGCGCTGCCCGGCTGGGCCCAAGTCGACTACCTGGGGCAGGTGGGCCGCGAGCAGGTGCGCGACGTGATGGCGCGCTCGTTCGCCGGGCTGGTCACGCTGCAGCCGATGCCGAGCTACCTCGACGCGCTGCCGATCAAGATGTTCGAATACATGTCGGCGCAGTTGCCGGTGATCGCGTCCAACTTTCCGCAGTGGCGCGCCATCGTCGAGGCGCATGGCTGCGGCGTCTGCGTCAACCCGCTCGACCCGCATGCGATCGCCGATGCGATCCGGTTGCTGCGCGATGCGCCCGACCGGGTGCGCGAGATGGGCCGCGCCGGACAGCGCGCGGTCAACGAGGTGTTCAACTGGCCGCAGGCGGAACGCGCGCTGCTGGCCTTCTACGGCGAGCTGTTGCGTTGAACATCCTGTTGATCAACCACTACGCCGGCTCGCCGCGCCACGGCATGGAGTTCCGGCCGTACTACCTGGCGCGCGAATGGGTGCGCGCCGGGCACCGGGTGCAGGTGGTCGCGGCGTCGCAATCGCACGTGCGCAGCCGGCAGCCCGAGGTCGGCGCACAGCCGCTCGACGAGACGATCGACGGCATCGCCTACCGCTGGCTGCCGGCGCCGCGCTACCAAGGCAACGGCATCGGCCGGCTGCGCAACATCGCGGCCTTCCTGTGGCGGCTGTGGCGCGAGACGCCGGCGCTGGTCGAGCGCTTCCGGCCCGACGTCGTCATCGCCTCCAGCACCTACCCGATGGACGTCTGGGTCGCGCGCCGCATCGCGCGGCGTGCGAAGGCGACGCTGGTGTTCGAGGTGCACGATCTGTGGCCGCTGTCGCCGATCGAGCTGTCGGGCATGTCGCCGCGGCATCCGTTCGCGCGGCTGTGCCAGAAGGCCGAGGACGACGCCTACCGCGATGCCGACGTCGTGGTGTCGATGCTGCCGAAGGTGGCGGGCCACATGGGTGCGCACGGGCTGGACCTGCGCAAGCTGCACATCGTGCCGAACGGCATTTCGCCGGACGACTGGGCGGGCGAGACGGCGCCGCTGGATGCGGCGATCGCCGCGCATGTCGCGGCACAGCGGGCGCTGGGCCGCACGGTCGTCGGCTATGCCGGCTCGCACGGGTTGCCGAATGCGCTCGACGTGCTGCTGGATGCGGCGGGGTTGATGAAAGACGAGCCGGTGGCCTTCGTGCTCGTCGGCGACGGGATGGAAAAGGCGCGGCTCGCACAACGCGTGGCCGCCGAAGGCCTGGACAAGGTCGCACTGTTCCCGCCGGTGCCGAAGGCGCAGATCCCGGCGCTGCTGGGGGGGGTCGACATCGCCTGGATCGGCTGGCAGCGCACGCCGATCTACCGCTTCGGCATCGCACCGAACAAGCTGATGGACTACATGATGGCGGGCCGCGCGGTGCTGCACTCGGTGGAGGCGGGCAACGACCCGGTGGCCGAGGCAGGCTGCGGCGTGACGGTGGCGCCCGAGGATGCGCCGGCGGTGGTGCGGGGCCTGCACGAGCTGCTGGCGGCCGGTGCGCCGGCGCGGCAGGCGATGGGCGAACGGGGGCGTGCCTTCGTGCAGGCCCATCACACCTATCCGGTGCTGGCGCAGCGATTCATCGATGCCGTGCAGGGAGCCGCGCGATGACCGAGCCGCAGCAGGTGGCCGAGCGCTACGCGCGTCGCCGCGTCGGCGACCGCTACAGCCTGCTGCGGCCGGAGGTGTGGCAGATGGTGCATGAGCGGCAGCGCGCGATGCTGAAGCTGTTCGCGCGGGCCGGGGTGCATGACCTGTGGGCGCTGCGGCTGCTGGAGGTCGGCTGCGGCCAGGGCGGCAACCTGCTCGAACTGCTGCGCCTGGGCTTTGCGCCCGAGCACCTGGCCGGCATCGAGTTGCTGCCCGAGCGACTGGCGCAGGCACGCCGCTGCCTGCCGGCGGCGCTCGTGCTGCACGAAGGCGACGCGCTGCAGGCGCCGGTCGCCGATGCATCGCAGGACATCGTCTTCGTCGCCACGGTGTTCTCGTCGCTGCTGGACGACGCGTTCCAGCAGCAACTGGCCGCCGCGATGTGGCGCTGGGTCAAGCCGGGCGGTGCGGTGCTGTGGTACGACTTCACCGTCGACAACCCGCGCAATCCGGACGTGCGCGGCGTGCCGCTGGCGCGGGTGCGCGAGCTGTTCCCGCACGGCCGCATCGACCCGCGCCGCATCACGCTGGCGCCGCCGCTGGCGCGGGCAGTCTGCCGCCTGGGGGCCGGGTTGTATCCGGTGTTCAACGCGTTGCCGCTGCTGCGCACGCATGTGCTGGCATGGGTGGAGAAACCCGGCTGAGAGAGGGATGCTAGCAGTGCATTCACTGATTACAATGACGTCTCCCGCTTCAAAGAGGAGTGCTCGATGGCCACATTGATGATTCGCAGCATGAGCGAGCGCGTCAAGGCCGAGTTGCGCATCCTCGCCGCACGGCGTGGCGTCTCGATGGAGCAGCAGGCGAGGGACATCATCGAGCAGGCGGTGCTCGGGCCGGCGCCCGATGAGCCGTTTGCCCAACGCATCCAGCAACGGTTCGCGAAAGTGGCGGTGGACGAATTGCCGGTGCCGCCGAGGCAGGCGCCACGGCTGCCGCCGAAATGGAGTGGCAAGTGAGTGGTGGACGAATCATCCTGGACACGAACGTTCTGTCCGAGTTGATGCGACCGCGAGCGGATTCGCAGGTGCTCGCATGGTTCGCGGCACAGGGAAGCAAAGCCAGGTTTCTGGTCACGGCCATCACTCAGGCCGAAATCCTGCTGGGCATCTCGCTGCTGCCGGCCGGCAAGAAGCGCACCGGCCTGGTTGATGTAGCCCATCAGATGTTTGCCCAGGAGTTTCAGGGGGCGAACCTGGCCTTCGACGAACACGTTGCGCAGGACTACGCGGCCATTGTTTCGACGCGCCGCCGCCGCGGGGCACCGATCTCGGTGGAAGATGCACAGATCGCCGCCATCGCCACGCACCATCGCCTGCCGCTGGCCACACGCAACACCAAGGACTTCGACCATCTCCCAGGTCTGGTCCTGATCAACCCTTGGGACACGGCTGTCACCTCATGAGTTCTCCCGATCCGGCCAAGCTGCCTTTCCTCCCCTTCGCCCTGCCCGAGATCGGCGACGAGGAGATCGCCGAAGTCGTCGACACGCTGAAATCCGGCTGGGTCACGACCGGTCCGAAGACCCGGCGCTTCGAGGAGGATTTCACCGCCTTCCTCGGCGACGCGTCCCTGCAGTCGATGGCGGTCAACTCGGCGACGGCCGGCCTGCACCTGGCGCTCGAGGCGCTGGGCATCGGCCCGGGCGACGAGGTCATCACGACCACGCACACCTTCACCGCCACCGCCGAGGTGGTGCGCTACCTCGGCGCCGACGTGGTGCTGGTCGACATCGACCCGGCCACGCTGTGCATCGACGTGGCGGCGGTCGAGGCGGCGATCACGCCGCGCACCAAGGCCGTCATCCCGGTGCACTACGCCGGGCTCGCTGCCGACATGCCCACGCTGCTGGCGCTGGCGAAAAAGCACGGGCTGAAGGTGGTCGAGGACGCGGCGCACGCGCTGCCGACCACGGTGGGCGGCCAGCTCGTCGGCACGCTGGCGTCCGACGTCACGGTGTTCAGCTTCTACGCCAACAAGACCATCACCACCGGCGAAGGCGGCATGGTCGTCACGCGCGATCCCGAACTCGCCAGGCGCATCAAGGTGATGCGCCTGCACGGCATGAGCCGCGATGCCTTCGACCGCTTCACGGCCAAGGTGCCGAGCTGGTACTACGAGATCGTCGCGCCGGGCTTCAAGTACAACCTCACCGACATCGCGTCGGCGCTCGGCATCCACCAGCTCAAGCGCGCGCGCGCGTTCCAGCAGCGGCGCACGGAACTCGCGGCGCTCTACGCCGAAGCGCTGGCGGGTTTGCCGGTGGTGCTGCCGCCGCAGCCGCCGGCCGGCGAGCAACACGCCTGGCACTTGTACGTGCTGCGCCTGGCCGACGGCGCGAAGGTGACGCGCGACGTGCTGATCGAGCGGCTGTTCGCCGCCGGCATCGGCTGCAGCGTGCACTACATCCCGCTGCACCTGCAGCCGTACTGGCGCGATCGCTACGCGCTGAAGCCGGAACAGTTTCCAAGGTCGCAGCTCGCGTACGAGCGCATGCTGAGCCTGCCGTTGTACACGCGCATGGGCGACGACGATGTGCGGCGCGTCGCCGACGTGATCCGCGCGACCCTCGCGTGACCGGGCAGATGGCCAAGCGCGCCTTCGACCTGTTGCTGTCGGCCGCCGGGCTGCTCTTGCTGTCACCGTTCCTGCTCGGGATTGCTCTGTGGATCAAGCTGGATTCGCCGGGGCCGGTGTTCTTCCGCCAGGAACGGGTCGGCCGCCACGGCCGGCGCTTCCTCATCCACAAGTTCCGCACGATGCGCCATGCGCCGCACGAGCATGGCGCACAGATCACCGTCGGTGCCGATGCGCGCATCACGCGTGCCGGCCAGGCGCTGCGGCGCCGCAAGCTCGACGAGCTGCCGCAGCTGATCGACGTGCTGGCGGGCACGATGAGCCTGGTCGGGCCGCGGCCCGAGGTGCCGCGCTATGTCGCGCTGTACCCTGCGGCGCTGCGCGACAAGGTGCTGAGCGTGCGCCCGGGCATCACCGATCCCGCCTCCATCGAGTTCCGCGATGAGAGCGAGCTGCTCGCGCGCGCCGGTGACCCGGAGCGCGTCTACATCGAGCAGGTCATGCCCGCCAAGCTGCGCCGCGCGGCGGACTATGTCGACCGCATGTCGATCCGCACCGACCTGCACCTGATCGGGTTGACCTTGCGCCGCCTGCTGCTGCGCTGATACGGCTGCCCATGACGACCCATCTTTCCCTCTGGCACCGCCTCGACCTCGCGCTCGCGCGCGTGCGCCCGCACCGCCGGCCCTTGTCGCTGCTGATCGACGGCGTGATCGTCGCCCTCTGCTGGAATGCCACCTACTTGTTCCGCCTCGGCTTCGAGCGCTGGATGCATGCGCGGCCTTCGTACGACGGCTGGGTCATGGCGGCCGTGGTGGCCACCTACCTGGCCGTGTTCGCGGCGGCCGGCATTCCGCGCGGCATGTGGCGGTTCTCGGGCTTCGGAGAGGTCAAGCGGCTCACGCTCGCCTGCGGGGTCAGCGGCTTGCTGAGTGCTGCCGTCGTGCTGATGGCGCACCTGGCCGAGGTGCCGCGGGCGGTGCTGGCGCTGCACCCGTTCGTGTCGCTGATCGGGCTGTGCATGGTGCGGGTGGCCTACCGGATGCTGTACGAGCACGCACGTGCGCAGATCACCGGGGGAGACACGGACGTGCGGCGCGCGCTGGTGATCGGGGCCGGCGAAGCGGCGAAGCGGCTGCTGGCGACGATACACCATCAAGGTTGGATCGTGATGGGCTTGCTCGACGACGACCCGGCCAAGCGGGGCGCGCGCATCGGCGGCGTGCCGGTGCTGGGCACGCTGCAGGATCTGGCGCGCGACGAGTTGCGCGCCGGTGCCACGCACGTGATCGTCGCGCTGCCCGGTGCCACGGCAGCGCAGCGCCGCCGCGCCATCGAACTGGCCTCGTCGACCGCGCTGCCGGTGCTGATGGTGCCGTCGGCCAGCGAGCTGCAGGACGGCAGCGCGCACATCGAGCGCGTGCGCAGCATCGAGCCCGAAGACCTGCTCGGCCGCGAACCCGTGCTGCTGGACGAGGCGGGCGTCGCCGGCCTGATCTCGGGCAAGACGGTGCTGGTGACGGGCGCCGGCGGCTCGATCGGTTCCGAGTTGTGCCGGCAGGTGGCCCGCTACGGGCCGGCACGCATGGTGCTCTTCGAGCTCAGCGAACTGGCGCTGTACCAGATCGAGCAGCAGCTCAGCGAACTGCATCCCCACCTGCCGCTGGTGCGCCTGATCGGCGACGTGAAGAGCCGCGAGCAGATCGGGCACGCCTGCAACACCTGGCGGCCGCAGCTGGTGCTGCATGCGGCGGCCTACAAGCACGTCCCGCTGATGGAGGACGAGAACGCGTGGATGGCCCTGCACAACAACACGTTGGGCACACTGCAGGCGGCCAGCGCCGCGGCAGAAGCCGGGGCGGAGCGCTTCGTGCTCATCTCGACCGACAAGGCCGTCAACCCGACCAACGTGATGGGGGCCAGCAAGCGGGCCGCTGAGATGGCGCTGTCACACCTGTCGACCCAGGGCCTGAGGACGACCTTCGCGGCCGTGCGCTTCGGCAACGTGCTGGGGTCGAGCGGCAGCGTGATCCCGAAGTTCAAGGAGCAGATTGCCAAGGGCGGGCCGGTCACCGTCACCCACCCGGACATCACGCGCTATTTCATGACCATTCCCGAGGCTGCACGGCTGGTGCTGCAGGCCGCGGCGCTCGCCGAAAGCGGCCAGGTTTACGTGCTGGACATGGGTGAGCCGGTGCGCATCGTCGACCTGGCGCGCGACCTGATCCGGCTGTCGGGGCACCGCGACGGCGAGATCCCGATCGTGTTCACCGGCCTGCGGCCCGGCGAAAAGTTGTTCGAGGAACTGCTGGCGGATGCGGATGCGACGCTTGCGTCCGCGCACCCGCGTCTTCGGGTGGCACAGTTGCAGGAGCCGGCCAGTGGCGTCTGGCTCGAGCGGCTGCGCACCTTCCTCGGCAACGCGTCCACGGCGACGCCACCGTCCGAATGCCGCCGCATGCTGCAGGAACTGGTGCCCGAATACAACCGTCCCGACTGACTCGCTTGGGGTCGTGTGACAAAACGGCGACAATCCGGTGCTTGATCCCAGGGAACCCGTTTGCCGTGAAGAACCGCCTTCTGCTTCTGGCTGTGCTGGCCTGCTGTCTGCCCGCCACGGCTTTCGCTTATGTCGACCCCGGCAGCGGGATGCTGTTGTGGCAAGGCCTGATCGCCGCGATCGGCGCGGTCATCGTGTTCGCGCGCAGTCCCTGGCAGACGCTGAAGCGACTGATCGAGCGGCTGCGCGGCAAATGAGGGATCCGCAGGGTCGCATCCGCTTCGAGGGCGAGCGGGTGCTGCGCACGCTGGTGCGCGCGCTGCCGGACGACCATTTCCTTCGTTCCTCGCTGGCAGCCCGCTGGGTTGCCGAGCGGCGGCTGGTCGCTTTCGAGTGGCAGGATGACACCACGCTGGCGTCGCCGCGCCTGCCGTTCGTGACGCAGCCCACCGAATGGTGCGATGCACAGTTGCACGATGCGGCGGCGCTGACGCTTGCGATGCAGCGCGACGCCGTGTCCGCGGGCTTCGACCTGAAGGATGCATCGGCCTGGAATGTGCTGTTCGACGGCTGCCAGCCGGTCTTCTGCGACCTGCTGTCGTTCGTACCGCTGGCCGAGCGCAAGTGGTGGGCGATGGGCCAGTACGCGCGGCATTTTCTGTTTCCGCTGCTGGCATCGCGGCGCCGCGGCCTGCACGGCCACGAGGTGTTCGCGATGTGGCGCGACGGCATGGCCGCATCGGCGGCGCGCCGCCTGTTCGGCCGCGGCCTGTACTTGACCCGCTACGGCTCGCTGCTGCTGGGCGAAGCGGCAGCGGGCGCGCCCCGGCATTCGGCGCTGGCCGAGGCGCCGCAGCCCGATGTGCAGGCGCGTGCCGGCACCGTGTCGTTCCGCAATGGGCTGCATTCGGCACTCGAATGGATGCTGGCCGGCGTGGCGCCGAGGCCCTTGCGCGGCGCGGCTGCGGCCGGTTGGGCCGGCTACGAGCAGGACCGCCCGCACTACGGCGGCGACAGCCTGCAGCGCAAGCGCGACACGGTCGCCGGCTGGGTCTCGCGCGTGGCGCCCGGGTGGGTGCTGGACATGGGTTGCAACACCGGCGAGTTCTCGCGCATGGCCGCGCAGCAAGGGGCGCAAGTGGTGGCGCTGGACGCCGATCACGACAGCATCGAACGGCTGTACCGCGAGACGCCTGCCGGCACGCGCCTGTACCCGCTGGTCGCGCGCCTGGACGACATCGGTGCCGGTCGCGGCTGGGCCGGCAGCGAGCACCCGGGCCTTGCGCAGCGCCTGGCTGGCCGCTTCGACCTGGTGATGATGCTGGCACTGGTGCATCACCTCGCCATCGGCGCGGCGGTGCCGCTGGATGAAGTGGCAGCCTTCGCGGCCGGCTGCACGCGCGATGCGTTGATCGTCGAGCTGATCGATGCATCCGATCCGCAGCTGGTGTCGCTGTGCAATCAGCGCCAACGCCAGCCGGCGGAGTTCTCCATCGAGCGGCAGCGTGCCGCATTCCGGGCTGCGGGCCTGCGGATCGAGGCGGAAGTTGACCTGGCTCCGGCCGGTCGCACGCTCGCCCTGTTGCGCCGGGCCGCCGAATGAACCAGATCCATTCCCGGATCGACACGAAGGATGTGATCGCTGCCTGCGTGGTGCTGTCGTCCGTGGCGCTCGAACTTGCCTTGCGCGAGCTGTACTACCGGATGTTCGCCGAACTGCCGCGGCTGTTGCTGCTGGCGCTGATCTGGATCGGCATGCTGTTGGCGTTGTCCTTCCTCGGGCGGCGGGTCGATCCGGCACGGCATCGGCTGGTCGGGCGCGTTGCCGTCTTCATCGCGCTGGCCGTGTGGTTCGACCTGGTCGGCGACGTCGCGATTGCCTGGCTGGCGGGCGTGTCGGGAGGTCACCGAACCCTGGTTCACGGCGCGGTCTTTGCAGTCTTCGTCGCAGGTGCCTGGTATGCGCTGCGAGCGGATGCGAAGCGTTGGTCGGCGTGTCGACGTGCGCTCAGCGCGACTGCCTTCCTGTTCGTGGCCAGCCAGCCGGTGATTGCGGCGCTGAGTGCGCCCACGATCTCATGGCCGCAAGCACACGGTGGACCGTCGGGCGCGCGCGACGTCACGGTGTTCCTGCTGCTTGACGAATTGAATGCCAGCGCGGCCGGCCCGGTGGTCGAAGCCCTCGCGAAGGCGGGACGCGGGGTGACCATGAAGTCGCTGCAGCCGGTGGGTGACGGGACGGCAAAGGTCGTGCCGGCAATGTTCACGGGCCGGCGATTCCCGGATGCCAAGCCGTGCGGCCTGCAGACCGTCTGCAGCGGTGCCCAGGTGCTGGATTTCTCGAAGGTGGTCGCCAGCCGGCCCGACGTCGACGTGGTCGGCTTCTATGAGCCGTACTGCGCGATGCGTGGTTTGCGCAGCTGCGCGCACTTCTCGCCCAGCTCCCCGGCATTCGATGTGGCGCGCTGGCGTTGCGCGGCGTTGCGCCGTTCCGCGCTGCTGGCGGCCTGGGCGGGCACGGATGCCGACAAGCAGTGCGCCGAGCTGGGCGGCGTCACCTGGCTGAGCGTCGTGACGGGTGTCGAGGAGGCGATAGCACGCGCTCCGGTGTGGCGCGATGGGGGATTCCTGTTTGCGCACGTGCCGCTGCCGCACCCGCCCGGAGAGGGGCAGGGGGCACTGGCCAGCCACTACGCCGCCAACCTGGGGCGTGCGGTGCGCCTGGTCGATCGCATCGCCGCCCGGGCGGCACGAGAGCCCGATCGCCGCTACACGATCGTCGTGTTCTCGGACCACCCCCTGCGTTCCGCCGTCTGGTGCGGCAGCAGCCAGTACCGGCAGAACGGCTGCCCGTTGCCGCCGCATCTCGTCGACACGAAGGTGCCGTTGATCGTGGCAGGCGAGGTGCCGAAAGCCTTTGCGACGGTGAGCGAGAACATCGACGTGTTCCGGCTGGCCGACTGAGGCGGGCGGGTCCTCGCAGCCTACCTCGTGCGGCGAAACACCATCCAGCGCGGCGTCTTGAAACGCACGATGCGCGAGTACAGCCACACGTACAAGATCACGAAGCCGAGCAGGAACCACCCGAGGATGGCACTGCTGTTCCACCACAGCACGCTCGGGATGATGGACAGCAGGCACAGCAGCCACAAGTAGGGCGAGGTCATTGAGTTGCGCCTCGTGAGTCTGCGGCGTTGCCGATTGTTCTCGAGCGTCCAGCGGATCAGGCGACGGTGGATCAGCGTATGGAGATGGATGCCATCCGGAGCCCCCGTCGCGACGCCGCGCACGAACTTGCGCCGATACATCGTGAAGATCGTCTCGAACACCGGGTAGGCGCACAGCAGCAGGGGAAAGATCGGTGATACCGATGCGTTGCGGTGAACCAGCAGAATCCCCAGTTCGCCGAGCAGGAAGCCCAGCAGGTACGCTCCTCCGTCACCGAGGAAAATCATGCCGGCGGGGAAATTCCAGACAAAGAAGCCCAGAATCGCGCCGGCCGTGATCCATGCTGCGGTGAAGATGAAGACGTCCTGTACCTGGAAGGCGACGTAGCCAAGGGCCAGGATCATCATGAGCACGCACATCGATGCGAGGCCGTTGAAGCCGTCGATGATGTTCACTGCGTTGGCGACGCCCGCAATGACGAGGATGGTCAGCAGCCACGAGAAGGCGGCCCACTGGACCATCTGGTCGACGCCAGGGATTGCCGTGCGGTCGATCACGGAGTCCAGCATGGCGATCCCGAGCGCCGCAGACGCCGCGGTCGCCAGCAGCCTTCGCCGCGGGGAGACGCGCTTCGTGAGGTCCTCCGCAATGCCGGCCGCAAAGGCCGGAAGGCTGCAGATCAAGAGCAGCCAGAGACTGCCTGCCGCGGGCGACTCGACCACCTGCGCGATGACCGTCCCGGCCAGCAGGGCTGCCATCACCCCGATGCCCCCAACGCGCGGCACAGGGCGCGTGTGAAACTTCTGCGGGCCCTTCAGGTCGTGGTCGGCGGACAGGCGGCCATGTCGAACCGCGGAACGCACCAGGAACAAGGTGGCCAGCAGGCCAACCAGAAAGCAGACGGCAAAGTAGGTCATGGTTTTGACTGAGGGCCCGCACCAGCCTCTTGCTGGCTTCTGTCGCAAGTCACGGATGGCCTGGGAAGGGCCGCGATTGTCGCCTGCTTCTGGCCTGCAATCCACATGCCGGCATGCCCTGTCAGATGGCAGATTCAGCGATGAACTGTGCCGGATGGCCGGACATTCAGCAGAATCTTCCAGAACGGCAGCGAGGTCCAGACGCGCAACAGGCTGCGCAGATGCCAGTTCAGGTGCTTGCGGGACCGGTGGCTGTCGCGTTGTGCGTCGTGTATCACTCGCGCGGTCGCGACCTGAGCCAGGGCGTGGCCGGACAGGTGAAGGCGCGCGCAGATGTCGTAGTCCTCACAATACAGAAAGTAGCGATCGTCGAAGCCGCCTGCTGCGCGGAAGGCCGTGCTCCTGAAGAGCATGCACATCCCGGCAAACCAGCGGAAAGCGTCAGCGCGGACCGGCGCAGCTCGAGGGCCGGCGAGCCGGCGTGCGAAGACCGACGCCGGCGTGAGGTTGGAGCGCACGGAATCCTCGGTGCCTCCACGCGAGTTCAGGACGACGGGGACCGCGAGCGCCAGCTTGTCGTCCCGCTCGGCCCGCTCGAGCAATTCCCTGAATGGATCGTGGTCCTTGGGAATGCGCAGGTCGGGGTTCAGCACCGCAAACCAGCGGCCATCGCAGTGGGCGAATGCGGCATTGTGGTTGGCGCCGAACCCCTGCGGGGCAGCGTTGCGCACCATCACCACGCTGATGTGGTGGTGTGAGCGTGGCTGGAACGGCTCCTCGCCCAGGTTCATCGTGACGATCACCTTCGCTCCGCGCAGGCTCTCGCATCGATCGAGATCCTGCAGCAGCGAGTCCAGAAGTCGGCCGTGGCCATGGCTGACGATGGAGACGGTGATCGCGCTCACCGATCACGGCCGTCCGGGCGACGGTAGATGTGCGTGGTCTGCACCAGGCCCTTCGGGCGAATCTTCCGCACGGCCTGTCGAAGCGTGCCGTCGACACGCAGCATCAGGTCCCGAAGAGGTTGCTCGGGGCGGCCGCGAAAACTGGTGACTCGGAAATAGTCCTTGCCACCGATGGGATCCGGGCTGAAGTAGTAGTTCGAGACGCAGCAGCGTGCCTGGTCGCTGCGAACAGCACAGACCGAGTGCCAGGATTGCGGCCCCGTCGTCATGACCACCAAGCGGTTGAACGCGCTGTGCACCGTGATGGGCGTACCGCGTACCCCGGCGGGCCACAGTTCCAGATGCCCCCCGCTGTCTTCGGTCCAGTCGGGCGAAGCGTAGTAAAGGAGATTCAGTGCGCGATAGAGCGTGCGGTCGTTGTTGTGCGAATTGTCCAGATGCGGATTGAGAAAGTGGCCCCGCGTCATCAGGCTCAATCCGCCTGCGTAGAGCGCGGGGTCCGGGGTCAGCGAACGCAGCCCGGTGATCTGTGCCACGACGGCGAGAACCTGCGGCTCCTGGAACGCAAACAGCGCCTCCTCGCCTTGGGCATCGTGGCGGTCCATCTGCGCGGCCACATGCTTGTGCTCGCGAAGCGTCTTGCGTTCGCGCATGTCGCCCGGTTGCGGGAAGGAACGGCGGATGGTGTGGGCCATGTCGACCGGGAGCAGGTCATCGACCGCAAACCATTGGATGACCGGATTGGAGGCGAACTGGTTGCGCAGTTCCTCGACGGTCGATGAGTCCAGGCGCGACAGAATCGCGTCGGCGATGTCTTTGCGCGAGTATGTGGCGGGTGGACGTGTGGTGCTCATGGCTGTGTTGTGAGACGGTCGAAATGGAGCTTCGTGAACATGAAGGACAGCGCCGACATGCCGACAAAGTTGACGAGGTAAGGGTTCGTTGCAGATGCCGCCAGGAACGCCATGATGGCGCCCATGCCGGCGCAGGCAGTGCGAGAGCGCGAACTGCGCTGCAGCAGCGCAGGCAACCAGAGGGCCATGACGATGATGCCCAGGGTCAGCAACCCGAAGACTCCCGTCTTCATCAGCATGGCCAGAACGGTCAGTTCATAGGAAAACGGTGTCTCCTCCGATCGCACCAGCGAGGCAGACGCACCGAATCCCTTCCCGATGACGGGGGAATCCTGCCATGCATCGAGCAGCGGGCCGACTTGCGCGTAGCGCTGCTCTGCCGAGCTGTCGGAGAAGGTCGAAGCAACGCGGTTGCCGAACAACGCGAACAATCCCTCGTCTGCGCCGGACGACAGGAGGCCGACGGTCACCACGAGCAAGCATCCGGCGATCAAGGCGCCGGCGATCACCCGCCCGTCGACGAAACGCTCGCGCCGTGTGCTCACCGCCTGGGCGACGATCAGGCCCAGCGCGGCGGCGAGCCAGAGCGACCGGGTGTAGGTTGCGAGCAGCGCCAGGCTGAACAGAAGTACGCCGGCGAAGTGCCTGACGGCAATGCAGTACAGCAGCGCAGGCAGATAGAGCGTTCCGGTGATCCACAAGGCGCGGAAGAATCCATCGGCCATCATGCCGACGTACAGCGGGGGATCCAGGTCGATGTTGCCCAACGTGAAATAGAACAGCGCGATCGCCTGCGCCAGGAAGTTGCCATCCTCGCCGGTCATGCCGAGGCACCACAGCGCAATGTTGAAGACGGCAACCAGCGACAGGCACACCGTGGCGACGCGGCAGAAGGTCTGCCACATGGCCGGGCGGCGCTCGAAGAACGCGAAGAAGAAGAGGCCGAGGAGCGCAGTCGCCAATGGCGAACCGTCCTGGAACGCCATCGACACCTGCCTCGTATCCCGCCATGCCGGTATGAGGAGGATCCACACCGACATGAACAACAGAAGGGCCCCAGCCAGCGTCATGCCGCCCCGTCCGAGGCGGATCGTCCCGCCGAGCCACAGCGCCCCGAAGACAAGCAGGTTCAGCATGAACAGCAGCTTCCTGATGCTCGTGCCGCCCACCATCCAGTAGCCGGGGCCCCCCAGAATGATCTCGGCGGCAAAGACGCAGGCCAGCACGAAGGCCACCGTTTCCAGGCGCGTTGTGCGCCTGCCGTGGGCGATCGGGCGGGTTGCCAGCGATGTCATAGCGTCACGGTCATGCAGGCGTACACATGCAGGCCGTTCAGCAGCACGCCTGGCTTGAACGCTCGCGTCGTGGCGATCGTGCGGGCACGTTGCCATGCCGACTGCGAAGCGAACGAAACGAATCGGTCCAGGACGGCACGTTCGGCCGGGTGCAGCTGGTGGCCGAGGGCCCCCTGCAGTGCGATGGCCTGCCCGATGCAACGAGCGCTGGCGGCCCTGCACCAGCTCAGGTACTCACCCGCCTGCGCCAGGGTGCGCGGAACAGCTCGGCGTCTCGAACCCACGGCGTTGGCGCCGTGTTGTCTGTAGAGCATCAACGGTTCGGCGACGACGACCGCGCGTCCCATCGCGCACGCCACCAGCGCACACCACCAGTCGTGCATGATGGCCGAATCCGGCATGTGCATGCAGTGAGCGGCAAGCGGCCTGTTGATCATCGTCGTCGCGCCGATCGCGTAGTTGCGGAACAGCATGCGGGGGAGCACCAGATCGCGCCCGTCGGACACGCTGAACCGATGCTTGGCGAAATACGAGTCATCGGTGACATTCAGCTGCGCGTCCGTCACCTGGACATCGCTGCAGGCCAGCACAGGCGTGCCGGATGCGGCACCAGTCTCTTGCTCCTTGATGGCGTCGAGCAGGCGTTCAAGCTTGTGGGGAAGCCACGAGTCGTCCTGGTCGCAGAAGGCGATGTAGGGGGCGGTGGCGTGCGAGAGCAGCTTGCCGAAGCTGGCCTTGGGACCCAGCCGGAGCCCGTCTTCCGGCAGGATGCGAACGCGGCCGGGGTGCTCGTCGGCCGCCTGTTGTACCAGTTGACGCGTGCCGTCGCTCGATCCGTCGTCTCGCACGACAAGCTCGAAATCCTGAAAGGTCTGCTGCCAGAGCGAGGCGAGCTGTGCGCCGAGGTATCGCTCGCCGTTGTAGGTGGACAGCAGGACCGAAACGACAGGTGAGCTCATCGGGTGGCGGCCGAAATGAGCGACGACGCAAACCGTCGCGCGGCACGCACGGTCGGCTGGACGAGCCCTTTGCCGACGACGTGCGATACGAGAGCCCGGGTGCGATAGAGCTCATGCTTGATGCGCGACAACCGGCGGCCCTGACGGCGATGGGGGGGGAAGAACTCGGTCAGGTCGCGGCGGAGGGTGGCGAACGGAAGGCGCAGCGCGTCTTCCTCGTCCTGGTCCAGTTGTGCCAGGAGGCTGGGGCGCACATGCCCTCGCTTGACCTCTTCCTCCACCAGCGTCCGGCTGATCGCACCTTCCCTGACGGCGTCCAGCAGATAGCGCGACCACAGCGCCGAATGGGGATGCAGGGGATTCAACCAGGGCTGGCCGTCCATGTCCGTGAAGTGCACCAGGCAGGTGGACTCGGGCTCGTAGTGCTCCAGGCTGTTCCAGGTCTCCGGCAGATCCGCGGCCCAGCGCTGGACCGTTGCCATGTCGTACATCACCTGCTCGTAGCTGAGTTCACCGGCGTCGAGCTTGCTCACCACGTCGCGGACGTTCCAGCGCAGGCGGTCGCAGTCGATCAGCATCACGCTGAATTGAGGCCGCCGTCCGCTGCCTGCCGGCTGCGCGGCCGAGACCATCTGGTGGTCGTGCATATCGAACATCCACAGCGACCGCAGGTCGCGCAGCACCAGCATGTCGGAGTCGACGTAGACGGCGCGCCCTTCATGGTTGCACAGCGCCGGAATCGCGAATCGCTGGAACGAGAACGGAGTGCGGCCCTGGTTGCGGGGATCTCGTGGCACCGGCACCTCGAATCCGCTTTGCTCGATCGCGTCGTGCAGGCGTTCCACGCGGACCGATACGCTGGAGTGACGGTGGATGGAGTACTCGAGGACGCGATACGCAAGATCCTGCTCCGGCATGCAGCCGACAAAGACCCGGGCAGGAATGCCGGCATCCATCGGGCCCGAGACGGTGTTGAACTCTTTCATCGTGGCGGCCATTTCCTTGAACTGTTCGTCGAAGCTCGTCTGAGCCGTCTGCAGCTTCGTCTTGGCCGCAATGGCTCCGAATGCCGAGGCGTAGGCATTGCCTCCGTCCACACCAAGCGTGCGCACCTCGGTCGCGCCGGATTGGGCGAGAAGGCGCAGCGCAACCGCGGCGCTGAACGAATACCCCGTGACGTACGGCAGGCCCGGGAGCCTGCGCGATGGCGCCGCCGAGCAAAAGTTGTACGACAGAAGGCGCCCCTGGCTTCGGTATGACCTCAGGACGGGAATGGTGTCACAGTAGTCCGCCAGGGTCTGCGTGCCGGGGCCGAAGAAGACCTTGCCGCCGTAGAGCGGACGATGCTGACGGACGTGCGGGATCCACGGAACGCAGAGGTACTCGACGCGTTCGAGTGCGTCAGGCGAAAGGTGCTCGAATACTTCGACGTCGATGGCATGTCCTACCAGCGCTTCGATGCCGCCCATCGCATGGTTCAGTGCGAAGACGTTGTGCGACCGGGCAAGCGAAGGCTCGAACTTCGACGAGGACGGTCCTTTGCCGACCACCAACCAGTGCCCGGCCGCGGCGCCGCGGCCAGCCGCGATGGACAGGTCGAAGGGCCGAATGTCCTTGCTCATGCTTGCGACATGCCGATCACTGACCACCGATCCGTGCCAGGTCCGCATCCACCATCATCCGGATCAGCGTCTCGAGCGAAGTCTGCGCCTTCCAGCCCAGCCGCTCGGCCGCCTTCGCCGGATTGCCGAGCAGGACGTCGACCTCCGCCGGGCGGAACAGGGCGGGGTCGATCACGACGTGATCCTCATACTTCAGCCCGACATGCTCGAAGGCGATCCGGCACATCTCCCGCACGGTCGTCGTGCGTCCGGTGGCGATCACGAAATCGTCGCCCTTGTCCTGCTGCAGCATCAGCCACATCGCCTTCACATAGTCGCCGGCGAAGCCCCAGTCGCGCTTCACGTCGATGTTGCCCAGCCGCAGTTCGCGCTGCTGGCCCAGCTTGATGCGCGCCGCCGCATCGGTCACCTTGCGCGTGACGAACTCGATGCCGCGCAGCGGCGATTCATGGTTGAACAGGATGCCGCTGGAGGTGTGCATCCCGAAACTCTCGCGGTAGTTCACCGTCATCCAGTGCGCGTAGAGCTTGGCTGCGCCATACGGACTGCGCGGATAGAACGGCGTCTGCTCGCTCTGCATCGGCTCCTGGATCTTGCCGAACATCTCGCTGGTGCTCGCCTGGTAGAAGCGGGCCGTCGGGTTGACGATCCGCACCGCCTCCAGAACGTGAACCGCGCCCAGGCCGGTCACGTTGCCGGTCAGCAGCGGTTGCGACCATGAGGTGCCGACGAAGCTCTGCGCCGCCAGGTTGTAGATCTCGTCGGCCTTCGTCTGCTCCACGATCCGGATCAGCGACGACTGGTCGGTGATGTCACCGTCGAGCAGCGCGACGTCCGATTCGATGCCCAGTTCGCGCAGCCGCCACAACGTGTCCGACGAGCGGCGCGCGAGCAGGCCGCTGACTCGGTAGCCCTTCTCGAGAAGCAACTTGCCGAGGTAGGCGCCGTCCTGGCCGGTCATGCCCGTGATGAATGCCGATTTGCTCATGCTGCTTCTTTCTGTTCCCAGTATTCGATGATGTCGGCGAGCGTCTGCTCGAATGCGATCGACGGCTGCCACCCGGTGTCTTGCGACAGCCGTTCGTGGCTGCCCCGGACTCGCCGCTGTTCCGACGGGCGCAGGCGGTCCGACGCCACAGTGAGCGCGACGGCAGTATCGGTGAGCGCAGACAGCGTCTCGATGATGCTGCGCAAACTTCGCTCCACGCCCGAGCACACGTTGTAGGTCGATCCGCTGCGACCGCTCTCGAGCAGGTGCGAATAGGCGCGCACCACGTCGCGCACGTCGGTGAAGTCGCGGGTTGCATCCACGTCGCCCACTGTCAGTTGCGGTGCCGCCTTCCCCCGGCGAACGCGCACCAGTTGCTGCGCGAAACTCGCCACCGCGAAGCGCGGGTCCTGCCGCGGCCCGACGTGGTTGAACGGACGCGCGATCACGATGTCGAAGGGCCCCGTCTGGCTCCACTGATAGCAAAGCGCCTCGGCCGCCACCTTGCTCACCGCATACGGGTTGCGTGGGCGCAGCGGGCGGTCCTCGATGACGGGCAGCTCGCTCTCGGGCACCGTGCCGTAGACGTCGCCCGAACCGACGAACAGCATCCGGCCGTCGAAGCCCGTCTTGCGCAGCGCGGACAGCAGGTTGAGCGTGCCGCCGAGATTGACATCCAGCGTGCCGGCCGGATCGTCAAAGGCGGCAGGCACCGAACTCTGCGCCGCCAGGTGGATCACCCGTTGCGGGCGGATCTGGTCGAGCGCCGCGCAGACATCGCCCGCCCGGCGCAAATCGACGGGCTGGCCATCGAGCTCGAGATCGACGCAAGCAAACTGCTCGGCGCAGTGCGAGCCGACGAAGCCGGACAGTCCGGTGACGAGTGTCTTCACGGAATCACGCGCCAGGCTTGACCGCAACGACCAGCGAGGTCATCGGGTACCGGGTTCGCTGCAGGCGCCGGAACAGCGCCGCGCCATACCGCGCCGCCGAATTGCGCAGCCCCAGCGCTTCCATCGCGACCGGGCCGAGGTTGAGGTGATTGATGGGCTGCCTGACCTCGACCTTGAAGCCCGCCGCTTCCACCTCGCGGCACAGGCCGTCCATGTCCCAGAAGTTGACGTGGGTGCGGTCGATCCAGTGGTTGTAGATCATGCCGCTGCCGCGCATGCCCGGCGTCAGCGTGCAATTGGGCACCGTGAGGATCAGGTTCTTGCGGCTGACGCGAAAGTACTCGCGCAGCGCGCGCGCCGGATCGGGCAGGTGCTCCAGCGTCTCGAACGACAGGATGGTGTCGACGCTGGCGTCGGGCAGTTGCAGCTCCTGCGCATCCGACACGTCGAACAGCTCGGGGCGCTGCTTCCAGGCTTCGAACTGGCGGTAGTCCATGCCGCGGATGCGATACCGGTCGGCCAGGTGGAGCACGTAGGCACCGTTGCCGCAACCGACGTCGAGTACCACGTCGCCCGCATGGCGCTCCACCGCGGCCAGCCGCTCCGGGTTGAGCGCACGCACGGCGTAGTCTGGATGTGCGGCCTTGTTGTCGACAGTGCTGTTCATCGGCGATCGGGTGATGGTTGATTCGTCGTGCGGAAAAGGAGGGCTCAGGCCGGCTTCAGGGCCGTGATGGCCGCTTGCGGCGCGCGGATGCCCATGCGGTCGGCGATCTTGGCGGCATAGGGCACCCAGTCGCAGTGGCGTACGGTTTCGTCGACGGCACAGTCGAGCTCGAATGCCCGCTCGACCAGCGCGCACACCTGCGCCGCCGGGGTGCCGATGTCGAACAGGAAGCCGTTCTTGCCGTGTTCGATGACGTCGGGTGCGAATCCGGTGCGGCTGGCCACCGGCACGGCGTTCGACATCATCGCCTCCAGCAGCGGGATCGGCCCGCCTTCGAGTTGCGATGCCGAGATGAACACGCTCATCTGGGCATAGAACGCCGGGTAGTGCTCGTAGGTGGTGTCGACGAGCTCGAAGTTGGGCAGCGCGCACAGCTCGGCAAACCGCGGATAGGCATCCCAGCCCTTGCCGAGCAGCACGAACTTGCGGTGCGGCATGGCGCGCACGACCTCGAGCACCAGGTCCGGCGACTTGCGGGGGTAGTACGCCGAGCAGAATCCGACCTTGCCGTCGGCACGCCGCGGATGCGGCCTGTAGACGGCGGCACTGGCCGCCCCGACACTCACACTCAGTCGGTTCGGTTCGACGCCGAGGCTGGCGAGCCTGTCGCGCAAGGCGTCGTTCATGCAGATGATGGAGTCGCTCGTGTTCAGCAGGCGTGCCAGCATCTCGTCGGACACGCCGTGCTTCGAGGCTTCGAGGTGCGTCGCGAACACATGGCTTTGTCCAAGGCGGAACGGGCGCAGGCGCGACAGCGAACCCACGTAGTACATGTAGTGCGAGAAGAAATAGCGCCGCGATGCCGGCAGCGGTGTCCCGAAGGCGCAGTAGCGGACGTCCAGGCCGGGCAGCCGGGTGCCGATTTCCCGGCAGATGGCATCGAGGATCCAGCCCTGGGCCGGCTTGGGCGGTGTCACGAAGACGACGTCCGCCACCGGTCCTTCGGACGCTCGGCGCGGCAGTGCTCTCGCCAGCCGATCGAGTGCACCGGCGACGAGCGGCGAGCCGAGGGCGGTCAACTTGAGCCAGGTGCCGATGGAGAGGGATTTGTTGTCCATGAGGGGGCCGATTATCTGGTGAAGTCAGGTCAGGCCTGCTCCGTCGCGGGTGCACTGATCAGGCGGCCAATGCGGCGCTCCAGGATCCACAGCATGGCGAGCATGTTGCCCAGGTAGTGCGCCATGGTCGCCAACGCGAGGCCGACAAGGCCGATCCACAGGAAACCGCCAGCCTTCAATGCGAGCGAGAGGCAAAACCCCGCGATACCGATCCGGGTCGGCGTGCGCGTATCACCGAGCGCGTAGAACGATGACACGACCACGGACCCTGCCGCAGCCGGGAACAGATAGCCCACGAGCAGCACGCACAGCCACCACGATTGCAGCAAGGCGTCGGCACGCAACTTGAGGACAGGCGTCGCGATCATCGGCCAGACGGGACGAAGTGCCAGCAGGGCGATCAGGATCGCCAGGCTCGACAAGCCGACGCGGACGATCGAACGGCGGTAGGTGGCGCGCATGCCGATCCAGTCGCAGGCCTCGGCGGAGCGGGCGAGGGTGGGCACGACGGGCATGCACAGCGCGCGCTCGAGAACTGAAGCCATCGCCCCCATGCCCATCTGCACGAAATTGAAGAGCGTCATCCCGCCGGCCGGCGCCAGTGAACTCCAGAAGCGGTCCACGAGCGGCCCGGTCTTGTAGAACGACGATCCCACCAGAATCGGCCGGGCCTGTCGCCAGCCCTGCGAGTCGTGCCATGCGGCCGGGAGCGAAGGCACGGGGCGGCCTGCGCGATGGAACAGGATCATGCTGACCAAGGCAGATCGCAGCAGACTCGCCCAGGCAGCGGCAATGATGCCGAAGTGCGGTACGGTGAGCACGGCCAGGACGATGGTCCCGATCGAGCCGGCCAGCGCGGTGGCTTCCGGGGCGATGAAGTCGCCGCGTGCCCGCAAGGCGGTTGTCAGCAGGGCGGACTGTCCGTTCAGCAAGGCAGCGACCAGCAGCAACTGCGTCATCTCGACGGTCAGCGTGCTGCGGTGGGCACCCATCCCGATAAACACCCAGGGAACCCAGATGAATGCAGTGGCGACCAGCGCGGCCGTGACGATGCCGAACGTGAGCAGCAGCTGGCCTTGGGCCGTTCGCTGTAGAGTCGACCATTGCGCGCGATCGTGCGCTGCCACCGCCAGGCGCGACTGCCATGCGCCCTGCAGTGCGACGGACAGCACCGCGAACACGACCAGCGGCACCGCTTGTGCCGCCACCCATGCGTCGGTTTCCTCGCCGGCCCCGAGAATGCCCAGGATTGCGATCTGCAGCAGCAGGCTGGAGACCAGCTGCATTGCCGCCAAGCCGCCCAGAGACACGCCGAGCTTCATTCCGCGTCGTCCTTCGGTCTGCCGGCGTCGGTGATTTCCTTGCGCAGCGCCGAGATGGCGTTGCGCAAGGTCTCGAACTCGGCCTCCTTGCGCGCGAGAAAGGCCTGGGTCAGTTGCAGTTTCTCTTTCACGCCTTGCGGAGTCAGCAGATAGGCGTAGGCGATCTTCTTGCCGCTGCGCCGGAAGTTCTGGATCTTGATCAGCCCCTTGTTGAGCAGCGCGTGCAACACATAGTGCGTCTTGCCGAGGCTGACGCCCATGGCCTGAGACAATTGCCGTTGCGACAGCTCCGGCCGCTCGGCCAGAAGCCGCAGCGCCTCCAGCATGGTGGCCAAGTCTTCGGTCGGGCGTGACGGGGGGGCTTTCACGGGAGCGTGCTGCGTTCAACGGGTGAACGCGGGAGTGTATGCGAGAGCGTTCACCCGTTGAACGCGCTCGGCAGGCGGGCTTCGTTCACTCCGTCGGGGGGATGGTTTCCCGTACAGGGGATAATCCGCGAATGATTGAACACAAGCAGGACGGCGTCGGTACCGGCTCGGAGCAGGCCGCCGACACGACGGACAGCCCTCCGGCCGTCGAGTTTTCTTCCCTCGGGCTCGCGTCTGTCCTACAGAAGGCCGTTGCCGAATCGGGCTACACCAAGTGCACGCCGATCCAGGCCAAGGCGATCCCGATCGTGCTGGCCGGCCGCGACGTGATGGGCGCCGCCCAGACCGGCACCGGCAAGACGGCTGCCTTCTCGCTGCCGCTGCTGCACAAGATGCTGCGGCACGAGAACGCCAGCATGTCGCCGGCGCGGCACCCGGTGCGGGCACTGGTGCTGGCCCCCACGCGCGAGCTGGCCGACCAGGTCGCCAAGAACATCAAGACGTATTCCAAGCACACCAAGCTGCGCGCGGCCGTGGTCTTCGGCGGCATCGACATGAAGCCGCAGACGCTCGAGCTGAAAGCCGGCGTCGAGGTGCTGATCGCCACGCCGGGCCGCCTGCTCGACCACATCGAGGCGAAGAACGCGGTGCTGAACCAGGTCGAGTACGTCGTGCTCGACGAGGCCGACCGCATGCTCGACATCGGCTTCCTGCCCGACCTGCAGCGCATCCTGAGCTACCTGCCGAAGCAGCGCCAGACGCTGCTGTTCTCGGCCACCTTCTCGACCGAGATCAAGAAGCTTGCCGAAAGCTACCTGCAGGACCCGGTGCTGGTCGAGGTGGCACGGCCGAACGCGACGGCGACGAACGTGGAGCAGCGCTTCTACAGCGTGACGTCGGACGACAAGCGCGCTGCGATTCGCAAGATCCTGGTCGAGCGCGACCTGAAGCAGGCGATCGTCTTCGTCAACTCCAAGCTCGGTTGCGCGCGCCTGGCACGCTCGCTGGAGCGCGAGGGCTTGAAGACCAATGCCCTGCACGGCGACAAGTCGCAGGACGAGCGCCTGAAGGCGCTGGACGCGTTCAAGCGTGGCGAGGTCGACGTGCTGGTCTGCACCGACGTCGCGGCGCGCGGGCTCGACATCGCCGACCTGCCGGCGGTGTTCAACTTCGACGTGCCCTTCAATGCCGAGGACTACGTGCACCGCATCGGCCGCACCGGGCGCGCGGGCGCTTCGGGCCTGGCGGTGACGCTGGTGACGCGCGATGACGCGCGCCTCGTGTCGGACATCGAGAAGCTGATCAAGAAGAAGATCGAGCTCGAGCCGCTGGAACTCGACGATGCCCGCCCGCGCATGTCGGACCGCAGCGACCGGGGCGAACGCAGCGAGCGCCCGCGCCGCAGCTGGGACGATGGCCCCGTCGGCGAATCGCGCGAGCCGCGCGAGGCACGCCCGCAGCGCAGCTACGCGCCGCCGCGCCCGCCGGCCGATCCGTTCTTCGACAAGCCCTACGAGCCGAGTTCCAGCGCTGCAGAGCCGGCCTGGGAAAGCAAGGCCGCCGCGGCGCCGGCCGCCGGGCGCCTGTCGCCCAACATCAAGCCGAAGAAGAAGGTTGCGGCGCTGTTCGGCGCCAAGCCCGCGCCTGCGCAGCCCTGAGCGCGCTCAGCCTGCCAGCAGCGCGAACACCGCCGGCACGTCGGCGGGCAGCGCGGTGGGGTGGCTGCGCCACTCGGCCACCGTGGCGCTGCGCGTCCATGCGCCGGCGAGCGTCAGGCCGCAGCTGACGGACAGCCGGGTCTGCGGCTGCAGCGCGCCCAGCAGGGCCGCCAGCAGCGCCGCATTGCGGTAGGGCGTCTCGATCATCAGCTGCGTCTGCGCGGCCTTGCGCGACAGCGTTTCCAGCTCGCGCAGCCGGCTCGTACGCTGCGCGCCGTCCACCGGCACGTAGCCGACGAACGCGAAGCTCTGGCCGTTCAGGCCACTCGCGCCCAGCGCCATCAACAGCGAACTGGGCCCCGCCAGCGGCACCACCTCCAGCGACAACGCATGCGCGGCCCGCACCAGATCGCTGCCCGGATCGGCGATCGCCGGCAGGCCGGCCTCGGAGATCAGGCCGACGTCGTGGCCGGCGAGCGCCGGGGCCAGCAGCGGTTTCAGGTCGGCGGCGACCGCATCCCGGCCCTTCGGCGGGCGCGGCAACTCGACGATGGACAGCTCCTGCAGTGGACGCGCCAGCGGAACCACCGCGTCGACCCGCTTCAGGAACGCCCGCGTCGTCTTCGCGTTCTCGGCCACCCAATGCCCGAGCGAGGCCGCGGTGCGCAGCACGCCCATCGGCAGCACCTCGCGCAGGTCGGCGTCGCCGGCGACGCCGAAATCGAGCGTGTTCGGCACCAGGAACAATTGCCCGCGGCTGGCCATCGGGTCAGGGCTTGAGCGGGTCGATGCCCGCTTGGCGCAGCAGGTCGGCGGTGCGGATCAGCGGCAGGCCGACCAGCGCCGTCGGGTCATCGGATTCGATGGCGGCCAGCAATGCGATGCCCAGCGCCTCGGACTTGGCGCTGCCGGCGCAGTCGTACGGCTGCTCTGTGCGCAGGTAGTGCTCGATCTCGGCGTCGCCCAGGTCGCGGAAGCGCACCCGCACCGGCACCAGGGCCGAGGCCTCGAAGCCGGCCGACTGGTGCACCACCGCCACCGCGGTCTGGAACACGACGGTGCGGCCGCGCATCGCCTGCAGCTGCGCGACGGCGCGCGCATGGTCGCCCGGCTTGCCGACCGGCTGGCCGTCGAGATCGGCCACCTGGTCCGAGCCGATCACCACCGCGTCCGGTGCCTGCGCCGCGACGGCACGCGCCTTGGCCAGCGCCAGCCGCAGCGCCAGCGCCGCCGGGGCTTCGCCGGCCCGCGGCGTCTCGTCGACCAACGGGGAGCGCACCTCGAACGGCAGGCGCAGGCGCTCCAGCAGCTCGCGACGGTAACGCGACGTGGAGCCCAGGATCAGAGGGGGACGTGGGGTCATGCGGCGATTCTCCCATCGTGCGGCCTCGGTACACTGGACGCATGAAGTCGCGTGTTTCCGATCCCCGCCACCTGGACGTCGAGGCGTTCGCCAAGGAATCTGCCGAGCTGGCCGGCGTCTGGCCGCTGGCCATGCTGGCCCGCCTGCATCAGACAGCGCTGCCCGGCAGTGCCGCAAACATCAGCTGGTCGGCCCACGGCGAACGCCGGGAAGGCCGGGCCGGCATCGTCGAGACCTGGCTGCACCTGCGTGCCGATGCCGAGGTCGAGCTCGAATGCCAGCGCTGCCTGTCGGCCGTTGCCACGCCGATCTCGATCGACCGCTCGTTGCTGTTCGTCCCCGGCGAGGACGCCGCCGCCGCGCTCGATGCCGAGAGCGAGCAGGACGTGCTGGCGCTGAACCGCGACCTCGATCTGCTGGAGTTGATCGAAGACGAGCTGCTGCTGTCGCTGCCGATCGTCCCGCGCCACGCCGAGTGCCCGCAGCCGCTGGTGCTGCCGGCCGACGAGGAGGACGAGGCGGAAAAGGCGCCCCATCCGTTCGCCGGCCTGGCGGCGCTGAAGCGCGGCAGCCTGCCCAATTGATCCCGGCCTGGGGGGCCATGCTAGAATCGCAGGCTTTTTCGTCAAGGCGCTGACTTGTCTGTCAGTGCACCCCGCCTGGCTCCTGCGAGAGTGTCCAGGAGTCTCAAGGAGAATTTTCATGGCCGTTCAGCAAAACAAGAAGTCGCCTTCGAAGCGCGGCATGCACCGTTCGCACAATGCCCTGGTGAACCCGGGCACCGCGATCGAGCCGACCACCGGCGAGACGCACCTGCGTCACCACATCAGCCCCAACGGTTTCTACCGTGGGCGCAAGGTCCTGAAGACCAAGGCTGACGCCTGAGTCTGTTGTCGCGCAATTCCGCCTGTTCGCGCCCTGCCGCGGCCAAGGCACGATGCGTGAACCCGGCGAGACCTTGTACCGACCCGGCCTGCGGCGCGCTGCAGTGCCGGGTGTTTGTCTTTTTGGTCGCGCCGGCTTGATCCCGTTGCTCCCCTTGCTTCCTTTGTCACCATGAACGCGATGTCGCCATCCGGCGCGATCGATGTCATCCGGCTGTCCGTCGACTGCATGGGCGGCGACCACGGTCCGTCCGTCACGCTGCCGGCCTGCCGGGCCTTCCTGGCCGCCCACCCGCAGGCCGAAGTGGTGCTGGTCGGCCGTGCCGAGGCGCTGGCGCCGGCCGCGCGCTGGGAGCGCTGCCACAGCGTCGTCGCCTCCGAAGTCGTCGAGATGGACGACGCGGTCGAGGTGGCGTTGCGCCGCAAGAAGGATTCGTCGCTGCGCATCGCGCTCGGCCAGCTGAAGGCCGGGGCGGATGGCCAGCCGCCGCGTGCGCATGCCTGCGTGTCGGCCGGCAACACCGGCGCGCTGATGGCGGTGGCGCGCTACCTGCTCAAGACGCTCGACGGCATCGACCGCCCGGCGATCGCCGCGGTGATGCCCAACCAGAAGGACGGCTACACGACGGTGCTCGACCTGGGTGCCAACGTCGACTGCAGCGCCGAGCACCTGCTGCAGTTCGCCGTGATGGGCAGCGCGCTGGTGGCGGCGGTCGACGGCAAGGAGAACCCGAGTGTCGGCCTTCTGAACATCGGCGAAGAGGTCATCAAGGGCAACGAGACCATCAAGCGCGCCGGCGAGCTGCTGCGCGCCGCGGCCGAAGGCGGGCACATCAACTTCCACGGCAACGTCGAAGGCAACGACATCTTCAAGGGCACGACCGACATCGTCGTCTGCGACGGTTTCGTCGGCAACGTCGCGCTGAAGACGGCGGAAGGCCTCGCATCGATGCTGTCCAACTTCATCAAGCAGGAATTCACCCGCAACATCTTCACGAAGATGGCCGCGCTGGTCGCGCTGCCGGTGCTGAACCATTTCAAGCACCGCGTCGACCACCGGCGCTACAGCGGCGGTGCGCTGCTGGGGCTGCGCGGCCTGGTGTTCAAGGCGCACGGTTCGTCCGATGCCTATGCCTTCGAGCAGGCCTTGAATCGGGCTTATGATGCGGCCCGCAATCACTTGCTGGATCGGGTGCACGACCGGATTCGCGATTCGCTGCACGCCTTGCCGACCCCTGCAGGTGCCGCCGGCGAGCCGCCGGAAGCCGGTGCCGCCCTCGCTGCATGACCCACCCCTCTTCGAACCGCTATTCGCGCATCGCCGGCACCGGCAGCTTCCTGCCGCCCAAGCGACTGACCAACGAAGCCCTGGCCGCCGAGCTGGCTGCCAAGGGTGTCGAAACCTCCGATGAATGGATCGTCGCGCGCACCGGCATCCGCGCGCGCCACTTTGCCGAGCCCGACGTGCCCTGCAGCGACCTGGCCGTGCCGGCCGCGCGCCATGCGCTCGAGGCCGCCGGCATCAGCGCCGCGCAGATCGACCTGATCATCGTCGCGACCTCGACGCCCGACATGGTGTTCCCGTCCACCGCGACCATCGTGCAGCACAAGCTGGGCGTCGCCGGCTGCGCCGCGTTCGACGTGCAGGCCGTGTGTTCCGGCTTCGTCTACGCGCTGACGGTGGCCGATTCGATGATCCGCACCGGCGCCGCCAGCAAGGCGCTGGTGATCGGCGCCGAGGTGTTCTCGCGCCTGCTCGACTTCAACGACCGCACCACCTGCGTGCTGTTCGGCGACGGCGCCGGTGCCGTGGTGCTGGAGGCCAGCGACACCCCCGGCATCCTGGCCAGCGAGCTGCATGCCGATGGCCGCCACGTCGACATCCTGTGCACGCCGGGTTCGGTCTCCGGCGGCAAGATCACCGGCGACCCCTTGCTGAAGATGGATGGCCCGGCGGTGTTCAAGCTGGCAGTCGGCGTGCTCGAAGACGTGGCCCGCTCGGTGCTCGCGAAGGCCGGCCGCACCGATGCCGACATCGACTGGCTGATCCCGCACCAGGCCAACATCCGCATCATGCAGGGCACGGCGAAGAAGCTGAAGCTGCCGCTGGACAAGCTGGTCGTGACGGTGGACGAACACGGCAACACGTCCGCCGCCTCCATTCCGCTGGCGCTCGACGTGGCGGTGCGCGCCGGCACCGTCAAGCGCGGCGACACCGTGATGCTCGAGGGCGTCGGCGGCGGATTCACCTGGGGCGCGGTGCTGCTCGACTATTGAGCCCACTGGTTGCCGAGATTCAAGGCATTGACATGACACCGTTTGCATTCGTCTTCCCGGGCCAGGGCTCGCAGGCTGTCGGCATGCTCGACGCCTGGGGCGATCACGCCGCCGTGCGCGACACGCTGGCCGAAGCCACGTCGGCGCTCGGCGTCGACGTGGGCCGGCTGATCCACGCCGGCCCGAAGGAAGCGCTCGACCTGACCGAGAACACCCAGCCGGTAATGCTGACCGCAGGCGTGGCCTGCCTGCGCGCATGGCTCGCTGAAACCGGCCTGCAGCCCGCGGTGGTGGCCGGCCATTCGCTCGGCGAATACGCCGCGCTGGTGGCGGCCGGCGTGCTGAGCCTGTCCGATGCGTTGCCGCTGGTGCGCTTTCGCGCGCAGGCGATGCAGCAGGCGGTGCCGGTCGGGGCCGGTGGCATGGCGGCGATCCTCGGGCTGGATGCCGAGGTCGTGCGTGCCGGGTGTGCCGAGGCGAGCACCGCCTCCGGAGAAGTCGTCGAGGCCGCGAATTTCAACGACCCGAAGCAGACCGTGATCGCCGGCACCAAGGCCGCCGTCGAATTCGCCTGCAGCCTGCTGAAGGACAAGGGTGCCAAGCGTGCGCTGCAGCTGTCCGTCTCGGCACCGTTCCACTCGAGCCTGATGCGCCCGGCCGCCGAGCAACTGAAGGCGCGGCTCGAAGCCGTTTCGCTGAATGCGCCGCGCATCCCGCTGGTCAACAACATCGACGTCGCGGTGCAGGACGACCCGGCGATGATCCGCGACGCCCTGGTGCGCCAGGCCTGCGGGCCGGTGCGCTGGGTCGAGGTGGTGCAGGCGATCCGCGGCCGCGGCATCCGGCACATCTTCGAATGCGGCCCCGGCAAGGTGCTGGCCAGCACGATCCGCCGCATCGACCCCGACGCGGTCACGGCGGCGATCCACGATCCCGCGACGCTGCTTGAAGCGAAAGGCCTGCTGCAATGAGTGAATCGACATTGACCGGCCAGGTGGCCCTGGTGACCGGCGCTTCGCGCGGCATCGGCCGGGCCATTGCGCTGGCGCTGGCCGCGCAGGGTGCCAAGGTCATCGGCACCGCCACCACGCCGGCGGGCGCCGACGCGATCGGCGCGGCGCTGGCCGCCTTTCCCGGCAGCCGCGGCTTGTGCCTGAACGTCAACGACGGCCCGGGCGTCGAGGCGGCGGTCGATGCGATCGTCAAGGAGCACGGCGGGCTGCAGATCCTCGTCAACAACGCCGGCATCACGCGCGACACCTTGTCGATGCGCATGAAGGACGACGACTGGGATGCGGTGATCGACACCAACCTGAAGGCGGTGTTCCGCCTCAGCCGGGCCGTCATCCGCCCGATGATGAAGCAGCGCTTCGGGCGCATCATCAGCATCACGTCGGTGGTGGGTGCCAGCGGCAACGCCGGCCAGGCCAACTATGCGGCGTCGAAGGCGGGGGTGGCCGGCATGACGCGCGCGCTGGCGCGCGAGCTGGGCAGCCGCGGCATCACCGTCAACTGCGTCGCGCCGGGTTTCATCCAGACCGACATGACCAGCGAGCTGTCCGAACAGCAGACGGCCGGGCTTTTGGCGCAGATTCCGCTGGGCCGGCTCGGCCAGGCGAGCGACATTGCGCATGCGGTGGCCTTCCTGGCATCGGCCCAGGCCGGCTACATCACCGGCGCGGAGTTGCACGTCAATGGCGGCATGTTCATGAACTGACGCCAACCACCGTCATCTCGCGTCGAACGCATTTCCAGACCGACCGGAAGGCCCCGACCGGAACCTGGTTTCCAGCGTGTCAGCCTGACTTAGAGCCGACACCCTGCAAGCCTTAGAATCTCGGGCTGTTTCAGCAAACCCTCTTGGAGGAGTCATGAGCGATATCGAAGCACGTGTGAAGAAAATCATCGCGGAACAACTGGGCGTTCCGGAAGCCGATGTGTCCAACGAGAAGGCTTTCGTGGCAGACCTGGGCGCTGATTCGCTCGACACCGTGGAACTGGTGATGGCCCTCGAAGACGAGTTCGGCATCGAGATTCCCGACGAGGAAGCCGAGAAGATCACGACCGTGCAGCTGGCGATCGACTACGCCGTCAAGCACCAGAAGGCCTGAGCCTTCATTCCCAACCGAGCAGCAATCGCATGAGCCGTCGCCGCGTCGTCGTCACCGGGCTCGGCCTCATCAGTCCCGTGGGTAACACGGTGGCCGAGGGGTGGGCCAACATCGTGGCCGGGCGTTCCGGCATCGCGACCATCACCAAGTTCGATGCGTCGCCCTTCGCCTGTCGCTTCGCCGGCGAGGTCAAGGGTTTCAAGGTGGAGGACTACTTCCCCGCCAAGGAAGCCCGGCACATGGACACCTTCATCCATTACGGCCTGGCCGCATCGATGCAGGCCGTGCAGGATTCCGGCCTGTCGACCGGCGATGCGCTGACCGAGGAGCAGGCCGAACGCATCGGCTGCCTCGTCGGCTCGGGCATCGGCGGCTTGCCGATGATCGAGGAGACCCATGCCGAGCTGGTGGAGCGCGGTCCGCGGCGTGTCTCGCCGTTCTT